>OOEC01000045.1_pt1 | contig 14695 bp, 9 predicted proteins | sample 1670421 | NCBI WGS metagenome assembly OOEC01 (sample SAMEA98148418, study PRJEB22522) | marine metagenome | biome: marine biome; feature: marine water body; material: sea ice | place: Arctic Ocean | collected 14-Sep-2015 | depth 1.435 m
CTGTATTTGAACTATATTAAACTATCTTGAGCTTGATTATGATTTATTTTTGGGATGTTGCTTCTCTATAATCAGCGATTATTCTTAACAATTAATTTACAGGACTTTTTGTTATGGGCATGCATTACTTGCAACAAGGGGCATTACTATCAGTTATGAAATCATCAGAAATTTATTTCATAACATGCACAAAGTAGAGTGCCGCCTCCGATAAATCTGTTTGAATAAAAATAACTCATCATTATAAACAAAAGCCATGTTCAAACCTAGTTTTCCAAATGTGAGTGTCGCTTTTCCGTATTTTGAATTACAAGTTAACTGTTGAGTAATGGACGGCAGTTCGCCGACAATCTTGGCATTATCGATATATAAGGGTTGTTGATATGCAAAATATGAGGTGAGAAGTATTCTCATTTTATAAAAAATGACGTGTATTTTACTTACTCTCGTGTTTTGTTGTTGCTAGATAATTACCCAAAGTAAATAGTCAAGTATTGGTAATAATACTCAATCTACTTTTCGTTGTGTTTAACGGCATTTTTATCACGTAGCTTTGTTATGTTTTAAGTCAGGTAGGTAAAGTACAAATGTAAAAACGTACACAAGACAATAAATTAGGACTTAAAAACAATTTACTATTTTTCATACCTCAAAATGTTATCAAACAATTCTAATTATTTTATTTAGGCGTTATATCCTAATTAAGAGCAGGAAATACAGATAAATGTTGAAATAGTCGACCACTGGATTGAAAACTAATATCGTAATGGTCAGCGGTGTTGATGTTTTGTTTTCGAGATTCAACAGTACAATGTGACTTCTTAAAACTCTGGGTGTTTTATGTTAAAAAGCTAAAAATATCGGATGTTATTACTAAATGATGCTCTAGAAGTTTCTAAAATCATGTCTAAATTTAATGTCGGTAAATTGAACGAAATTGGAAGACTAATAAAATTTAATATTCTTCTGAGCCTTCTTTTAACCATGGTTATGGCAACAGTCTTAAGCAGATCTATTGGGTTATTTGTAATTGCCATTCGAATCTTTTTTTAGTGATGGAAGTTTCAAAATACTTAACTGGAATGGGCAGCATAAAAATCAATTTTTAAACTGAATTTTACTGGTTTTTTGCAAAATAATATTGCCGAAACACTATTATCGTACCACTACAATCTAATAAAGAGTGGTAGTTACTTTGCTTCAGCATATAAAATTTGTGTAGCTCTGCTATATCTTCTATCTTGGACTTTATGTTATTTCAACAAACTTAACCGCGTATGTTTTTGGGCTCGCATATGAGATTCTATTGTTTATAAGACTGTAATAATGTTGAACGTATGGATCGTGCTGTGTTTATAATAAACCTTCCTGATCGTAGTCCATCACATTAACAAGAATTTTATTATGAAAAAGCTAGTTTGCATTTGTAGCGTCGTACTTATTATTATATCGCTGTCATCTTATGGTTTCTTTAATGCTTCAGAACCACTCAATGTTCGTCTTACAGAACACAACATAAACACCTCATCTGGTATCACTCAGGGCCAATCTTTTCCCATTTCTGGAACAGTAATCAGTTGGTTTGACATTCCCTATGCACAGCCTCCAGTTGGTGACTTACGCTGGCGGGCTCCACGACCTTTAAGTACACCCAATAAAATCATTGTCGATAAACCTGTCACAGCTTGTGTTCAAGAAGCTTCTGATTACGGGGGGATTGCTGGGGAAGGCATCGTGGGTAAAGAAGATTGTTTATATCTTGATATTCGTGCTCCAAAGGACTTTGTAGATAAAAACTACCCAGTGATGGTCTGGATCCATGGGGGTGGCAATATTAACGGTCACAAGGATTACTACAATTATAGTAATTTAGTTGCTGAAAAAAATGTCATTGTGGTGGCGATTAATTACCGTCTTGGAGCACTTGGTTGGTTTAACCATCCAGCTATTCAGGGGTTGCAAGAGGGTTTTGACAAAAGCTCAAACTTTGGCAGCTTAGACATTATTGAGGCCTTAAAGTGGGTGCAAAGCAATATTACTGCGTTTGGCGGCAACCCCGATAATGTCACCATTTTTGGTGAATCTGCTGGTGCCCATAACGTTTACACCATGCTGGCAACGCCCTTATCTAAGGGGCTGTTTCACAAGGCCATTGCACAATCCGGTTACACCATCAGCAACAGTTTAGAGAATGCCTATGATCATCAGGATGAAAATGCCTATGTCACTCAGGGTTCATGGCGTATGGTTGAAAATCTGCTATCCGCTCAGGAAGACCAAAGTCAGACATTAAAGACGCCAGAGCAACTTCGTACCATTTTAAAAAGTGTCAGCGCAGTGTCTTTAATGGCACAGTATGCTGACAAGCCCGGTATCATTGACTATCAACCACTGACAACTAACGACGGCATTGTTATACCCAAAGAGGGCCTTGCAAGTGCTTTAAGCAACCCCCTTTATGCAAAAAATGTCCCTGTTATATCAGGGGCTAACAAAGACGAGGTCACTCTTTGGCTGGGCTTACATCGCTATTTTATGAGCACCCGCTATCTATTTAGTAAATGGTTGCCCCCAATTGTTTCAATCAAAGATCCTCAACTGTTTAACTTTTGGGTGCGGGTGCGCTCACAGGCTTGGAAAGCGCGTGGGGTCGATGAGCCTCTGGATGCCCTTGAGCGGGCAGGTTATAAAAATCTTTTCGCTTATCGCTTTGACTGGGATCATCAGGCTTCATCCTTTTTTATTGATTTTCCCAATATCCTTGGCGCTGCACATGGCACCGATATCTCATTTATCAGTGGTGATTATAAGTACGGACCAATTACAAGCTATATTTACCCGGAAGGGGAAGCCCGCGAACAAATGAACCGAACATTTATGAATATTTGGGGTGATTTTGCAGCATCAGGAACGCCAGATACATCTCTTGGATTTGATTGGCAAGCGTACACCAGTGTTAAAAAATCTTATCTGCGCTTGGATAAAGATGAGCTACTTGCCTTAAATTTTGAATCAGAGACGTTGACGAGTGTACTGGCAAAAATTGCTGCGAACACTCATGCTGATCCAATTGAAAAATGCCTCATGGTTTGGGAAACCCTCATTAATGTCGGTGACCGAGATATTCCCCGCTACAAATCCTGGAATAATAGCCAATGTGTGAACTTTGATGCGCGCAAGGCACAGGAAAATATAGCCGTAGAGCTAATAAAGGAATTTGGCGGCACATCTGTGATTTAAGTGGTTTTTTAATGCGTGTACTTTGTGGGGATTTATTTCAAATTATTTTTTGCAAGTGCTCGCTGGCTCGCTATCTTTACTTTCTTAATTCTTATATTTTTTTATAAGGTGTTTGAATCAGGTGTTTGAATATTGTTTAAATACAACAAACTGTTTGACGCAGTTATCAGATAATAATGCTGGTAATGAGCGTTATGCACAACCAGATACCATGAATTACGCATATTAAATTTTAGTCTATAAAAGGAGAGTGATATGAGTGATGTACCAGTCTATATGGTAGTAAATCTGACGATTGAAAATAGTGATGAATATCGAAAATATGAAAAAGGTTTTTTTGGCATATTAAAAAAGTATGGTGGATCATTTGTCGCTTATGATGATGATACTGCACATTTTGAGGGCAGCTCACCAAGGGAAGGCCGAATGATTATTTTCAGCTTCCCCTCAGAAGAGATGGCCAAAAGTTGGTATGCAGACGCCGAATATCAAGCTTTGTCAGAGTATCGTCGTGCGGGAACACATTTGAAATTTCTATCCATGGTTCGTGGGGTTCCACCTCGTCAGTGAGCTGCCAAGAGGTATGAAAAGAGGTATGAAAAGAGGAATAACAAGAGGTATGACAATGCCAAGTAATATCTTTGTTGGCGGCTTTAATCTTTGGTTAGGAATTCAATTTCAAATACAAGATTAAAGTGAGGTGGGAGCGTCGTGCCAACTTGGTTGTCTCAATAAGTTAATAGTGTGGGTATGCGTAACCCACGTTTATCGCTCACTTCCAACTTTTTTGAGCCTAGTACCCAACCTCGAGTAACGAGTTTATTGCTCATTAAGATTCAAAAAGGGGCATTCTTTTTACATGACGAGTCAAACCCTGTGCCGTTTTCAAGTCAATCGACATAATGAGTGGTGTTTAAGATAACGCGCTCGGCTGTTTCACTTGTGGCTTTGACTAAACCTTTAATTCCATATTCTTGCTGTATATTTAATTTTCTAAATTCAGTGTGATTGGATGTATATTCTGTAATGAATAGAGCAGGTAAAAAGCTAGAAAATATCAATTTATCCCGTATTGATCAGACATCAACAATGTTGACAAAATCTCCATTTTTAAAAAGTAGCTCAATAGTTGCTATATTCTTAGTTTAAAAGTACCCAAAAAACCAGCGACAGTCGACACCGTATGACAATAACACCGGCCTTACCAAATAAGGCTAAACAAGCATTGCTGACAGGGCATCAGAAGCACGGGCACAAAAATAGCAATTGATGGCTTAAGCGTAAAGACTTAAACGGATTTTTGGAAAAGAAATAGAAATCTGTGAGCAATGCGCTGGTGTAATCAGAGTGAACGCTGTCCTACAGGATCAGGCACAGGGGTGAGTCTAACGAACGTTCGTTGGTGACTCAAAAGAAACTCATCCACCTGAATACAAATAATGAAGAATGCGTCGAATTATCGCCCACACAGAGTAGGGCGCCGCCTTAGATAAGTCTGTTTGAATAGAAGCAGTTCATCATCATAAACAAAAGCAATACTTAAAACGGGTTATCCCAACAGTGTTAAGCGCGTGTCTTGAATTCTAAATCACATGGAAACAGCTGAGTAATAGATGAAAAATAACCGACTTTCGCTTTCTTAAGAATATAAAGTAAATGCCAATATGGAAAAAATGAATCATTGTAGATCGATTTCATGAAAAATGACGTTCTAGTTTATTCATACTCTTAAACAGCATCGGGAATACCGCACAGTGCGAAAGGTGATTTCATGATTAGAATGCTGTCTAGTGTCTGGGCCCTTCTGCTTGGTATTGTATTTATAATGCTCGGCAACGGAATGCACTTTACCCTGATTGGTCTGCGTGGTGGGATAGAGGGCTTTTCGTCTACAGAATTAGCTATCATCACATCTGGCTATTTTTTAGGCTTCCTATCTGGCGCGCGACTTACCCCCTTGATGATACAGCGGGTTGGTCATGTGCGCGTTTTTGCGGCGCTCGGCAGCTTGATGTCTACAGGACTGATCGCTCTACCGTTGCTAACAGAACCTTGGGCTTGGACAGTGCTAAGGGTGTTGGTTGGGTTTTGCATGTCGGGGATCTATGTCGCTGCGGAAAGTTGGCTAAACGCTGCCGCCACTAATGAAACACGTGGTAAGGTACTGTCCGCTTATATGATAGCGCAGACGCTGGGTATCATCGGGGCACAGGGTCTTCTGACGTTGGGCGATGCGGCGACTTCGGCACTATTTATTGTGGCCTCAATTCTTGTGTCGATTTCATTTGCACCAATTCTACTGACAGTCTCAGCGATCCCAGTGGTAGAAGTGGCGCGTCCTATGCCGTTACGAAGCCTTTTTACAAGCTCGCCGCTGGGAACCGTGGGTATTTTCTTACTCGGCAGCGTTTACGCGACGCAATCAGGCATGGGGGCAGTCTTTGGCTCCCAGATAGGGATGAGCGTAAACCAAATCGCGTTATTTGTAGCAATGTTATTCGCTGGCGCGCTGGTGCTGCAATACCCGATTGGATGGCTGTCGGATAGGATGGATAGACGCATACTGATCTTTGGATTGGCCTTTCTGGGGGTTTTATCGTGCCTGCTGGGCTGGTCGTTCGGTGATACGTTATGGCCATTGATGGCAGCTGCATTCTTTGCCGGTGGGGTTACAACGCCGCTATATGCTCTTCTTGTGGCCTACTCGAACGATTCTCTTTCCGCCGTTGATATGCCCGCTGCATCTGGAGGGCTTGTTTTTACTTTTGGGTTGGGTGCTATCGCTGGCCCGCTGGTCACAGGCTGGGCAATGCAACGGCTTGACCCCTACGCTTTCTGGTTGGTACTTGGAGCAACTTTTTGCGCTATCGGGCTTTACGCACTCTACCGTATGACACAGCGCGCAATGGTCCCCGTGAACGAAACTGATAGCTACCTAAATATCCTTCCCACTGCGTCGACTGTTGCTGTGGAGGCTGCGGGCGAATGGGCGGTCGAAAACGCAGAGGCAGAACGCGACGACGGTGAGATTTGACGTTACCAGCTTGGGCTGAATTATTCCATTTGTTCCAAGAGTGATGAGAGACCACTTTTGAGTGCTTGGAAGGAGGTCGAAAGGGCCTGAAAGCCATAGATATTTCACGCCCCACAAAAGAATGTCTAGATATTCTTGACGATGTGGTTTTTGTTGCCGCTTTGGTGAGGTAGTCCAAGTTCACATCCTACTCCGACACATCGAGCTAACAGATGGTGGCCTGATAAAAAACTCGTTTTGCATAAACTAGAATTATCTGAGTAATACTGAGTGTAGCGTGATTATCGTTGTCGAGGTTGTGCTACGTTTAATATCTGCTACTTGCTCACTTGTTTTGACAACAACCATCAGGTGTTGAGGTGGCAAGACGTGCCGGCATAACAACACCGACATCCCTAAGTGGCGAGACCCAGGAGCACTGTCGCCGATGGCGTTCGAAAGGTCCACGCTGTGGCGACCTCTCTTTGTTTTACCATTTAGTCCAGCATGCTGGTGGCGCGACGACTCATCTCTCGTTGCGGTACGTCAACTGTGGTCAAGTCTGGATCAGCTAGTCGCACAATCTTTGTATCATCGAATCCGGCAATAGAGATGTATTGTGGCACCGTTAGCCTTTACTTTTCGCCGCCTTAGATAAGTGCGTTTGAAAAAAGCAATTCATCAGCAAATGTAATATTCAAAACTGGTTTGTACAACAGTGAGAGGAACTTGCTTTGAATTATGTGTAAATGGTTGATTAATGATTGAAAAATAGCTGACTTTCATTCCTTCAAGGATGTAAAAGGCTGGAAAATGAAAAGTATGAAGCACCGTATATTTTATTGTATGAAAGTTGATAAATTATTTACCTCAACTCGACCTTGTCCATATGCAGTAAGCCAATTTATTTGAATGATTATCCGACATAAAAGTTGATCGTCGCCTACACCTTAGTCAAATAAATAGAGTCGTAAACTGGCGCTCAACAAAATGTATATAAGTCGTTATGAAAGTTATTAATACAATACTGTGAAGGCACATTAAGGTATATCAATAGACCACTATTGAGGTACAACCTGCTCCTAAGTTGGCAGAATTACTTCTACGTTCGTCTAAACGTTTAGGCAGAATTGCCTATGGTATGCTGGGCTAAGAATACACCGAAACAATTAGGAAAATGCTATATTCAGAATTGACTTGTTTGACCAAACCCACTTTCACTGAAACTGCCTTTTCACTATTGGAACAATGCAAGTTGCATATATTTAACCTTATTGCTGAATACCTAACAGAATTCGTAAATACTAAAGTATATCTCAGTGGGTTTGGTGAAAATATGGTGGAAGTGGACATCAAAAACAAATCAGTTTAATCGATATTTGTTGATTAAATTGAGTTTCACATTCTGTACGCCATTTATTTTTTGCTGTATTTATGTAATTAATATCAAAGCTTGAAATCCCCGTTGTTTATGTAGTTAAAAGAAAATATAGAGACTACAAAATAGAATATATTGTCTCGAAACCCAGCAGAGGTCTAGATGTATAGCAATAATTTATTCGCTATCGTGCATAACGTTTAATTTTTGTTACAAAGAATCCAGTCATTCTTGTGAAGACCGCTTTACCATATAAGCTGATGTTGTAGACAAACATTGCAATTAATTAAACTAATGAAATTTACAGGTAGCTGGAGGCTTAGATTGTTTTAACATCGACTGAGAAAAAAACAATTCATCCTTCTTTTTGGGTTGCAAAAGTCTCTCGATTGAAGATGCCACCGGTGCGAGTTTTCCAAAATCACAAACAGTGCATTTGCGGATTTCGTAGTCCTCGAAATATGAGGTGGTTTCGGTCTCACTGTCGCAATTGGGGCAAACATCATGTCTGGGCTTGTTGTATAATTTTGGCGTCGCATGAATAAGGTTAAACTGTTCTCCCTCGTAGCCTTTTATATGATTGTGTGTCACTTTTGGAGTCAGCTTAAAGTTCGTTATCGCCCCTTGTATTCCGAGATAGAAACCTTGATCGGCACAGATTGAATTAGTTTCTGCAAGGCTACAAAAACGTGATGCCAAATTAACAGTGTCACCCATCGCCGTGTAGTGGCCAAACTCTTTGCATGGAAAATAACCCAGCGAAGCAAATCCTGTTTGAACACCAATGCAAATATTAAATGAACTGCGCCAATCCTTCTTATAGAACATGTCTTTCTTTTCTCTCATCTCAAGAATACTGTAGGCAGCGTTGATAACACTTCTTTGACTGTCTTTGCCATCGCAAAAAGCCATTAATCCATCACCTAAGTAAGCACCAACTTTGACATGGTGTTCGGCGAGAATGAGGCTGACTTCTGTTAAAAAATCAGCCATGATGTCTATTACCTTTTGGTAATCTAGGCGTGATGTTTTATAGCTAGAATCTTGAATATCTACAAAAATACAGGTAATTTCTTGACGAATATGTTCCATTTCATGACCCTCTAGGCAAAATATTGTGTTGTAAATAGTCCCAACTTTTGGATTAGTAAAGTTATAAAATCATTTCTGATAAACTTATATTTTCATTTCATCCACTATCTATAACTAAGTAAAATAAAAATGACACAACTAAATAATTGGTAAATATAATTCACAATAAAGCACTTTATGTGCCACAAATTAATTATTCATATTTATCAATTGTTTGACTTTTTTTAATGACTCACGCTAATCAGTATTGTAAAAAAAATCGACACAAATATGTATGTTTCATCCGTTGTGTATTGTCAAAATCAACGTCACTTCTTACAAGTCAAATGTTGCCTTTTATTTACACCTCTTATGTCCCCATGAGTGAAATTTAGCAAATTCTCGTATCTTTCTTCACTTTTTGCGCAACATTAAAAATTTAACTAATCGTCTCTTGTTCTTGTCAAAAGAAGTGAAGGCGATTATGTTTTTTATGATGATGAAAGTGCATTTATTCACACGGACTAATCTGAGGTTAAACTCTAATTTTTGGAGGATAAAATTTTTAAAATGACATCATTTTAAAAATTAGGTATTTGCATGCTCTCTTTATGACGTATGAAGGCACTTGTAGAGAATTAAAAAACACTATGTTACTTCATAAAATATGAATATTGTAAGGCACGCTAAGAAAGATGGTATTAGTGTCACCAAAGGAAAAAAAATTAAAGACTTACAACGGGAGCTTTAACCCACTTAAATTTTTCAATCCGGCTGCAAAGGATAGAGTAAAGAATATCTGCGCAGACGGATCGCAATATTATCGGTTTTGAGGAATACCTCAAATATAAAGTAGAACAGGATGTCTTGGTAAATACTGTATTTTGTAATTCGCGAGTATTGAGGATTGTAGATGACGCTGTTTAAGTGAACCACGACTACAGGGAAATGCAACGTTCTTTTGGCAATAGAGTTCGTTGAGTCGTTTTAGAAACGATAAGTTCTATTTTAGAATTGTCAGTTATTTTAATAGTCAGTTTACCCAATTACTTGCTAAGGGCTAGCTTAATATCAAAGGGCCGAGTCTGAGGTATCCCCAATATGATTATAATCCACTAACAGTTCTTCAAAACTATAAGCTTTGTTCCCTTCAAATTGTAATAACCAATGCGCAGCAAAATTGTCTTCACTAAAATATTTTTTTATAAGGGCTGTTTGAGCTGCTAAATTTTGGAGCTCGCTATTTTTTTCAGATATATTATTTAGCGATTCTACTATGGCGCTTTTAGTTAATGCCTTAAGTTTCCAACCGATATTAAATGTATCGACCATGTATTTAAACCAATGGTAATTAGGAACTAAAACTGGCACGTCGCATTTGACTGCCCTCAATATGATACCAGACGGACAAAAATGTCCAGAATATGGAGTACAGACTAAATCGGAAGCACAAGTTACCATTGTCAATTCTTCATCACTTAAATATCTGTCAATAATAAATATTCGTTTGTTCTGAAATGCTTGAGATTTTTTAATGTATTCGTCTATGTCTGTACTTAACTTCCCAGCTATTAATAAACAAACATTTCTGTTTAGCTTCTTGTCAGACAAGGCATTGATTAATATTGGGCAGTTTTTTCTAGGATGGCTACTAATAGAGCCACTGATACTCACCAAAAAAACATCATCAGGTATGCCCAAATAACCCCTAGCCGTGATCTTATCTACACCTGGTATTTTATCTATTGGATCAGGTATTAATGTAAATACTTTTTGCAATTTTCGGGAGCTGTTTTCTAACTCGGTAAAAGCATAATTATCGATTGTTTTTATGGCATCTTCAGAATGTAAAGATAGCAATGACTTTCTGATGATATTATTTATTTGGATTTTAATGGTGGGTTTAGCATGGTTAAGACCGGTACTTATCATCCCAAATTTAATGGCTGCTGTGTTTTTTAAAGCTTGATGATTGAGTACCCTAAAGATAGGCCATAAAAAAGGTATTTGAGAGCAATTCATTGCTAAAACTGCATCATAATGGTGATTATTACACAAGACGGAGTCCCTTAAGACAACACATTCACGCCAGCTGTTGAGTAATAGATTGTTAGTGTGTTTACACGTATGTTGGATTATTTCCACATGATTTAAATACGGCAAAATATGTGTGTTGTATGAGTCGCCATTAATACAATTTTTTGGAAGGACGAGGGTGATTCTATATCCTATATCTAGCATCGCTTTGATGACAATATTAAAATGAACCAAATTGTGACCCGTGCCAAATATAGTAAATAACAACACAGACGTTTGATCGTTTTTCATTGGGTGTTCCTCAACAATAATATCTAAATTTGCTGAAATGGCACTTATCTAATGTAGTGTTTTTCGTTGTTAACTTGTTCGTTAATCCAGCAATAGGTTTTTTCTAGGCCTATTATTAATGGTTGTGACACTGACCATCGCATTTTTTCTTTATAGAGCCTATTGTCTGAGTTTCTCCCTCTAACCCCCTCGGGACAGCTGAATCCGTACTTGTCGATAAATGCTTGGCCTTGTATATTCTGAATGGTTAAGTCTTTTCCAGAAATATTAATCACCATCCGGGCTAACTCGTTAATAGACACCATTTCTTGGGATCCAATGTTAACGGGACCTAAAAAATCCGATTCCATAAATTTTAAAACCGCTTCAATACATTCATCAATATATAAGAATGAGCGTGTTTGCAGTCCATCGCCCCATACTTCAATGGTGTTGCTTGATTCTGCTGTTTTTCTACTAATTGCTGCAGGTACTTTCTCTTTACCTCCAGACCAGGTCCCCATCGGTCCGAAGATATTATGGAAACGAGCAATCCTTACATCTATGCCATAATTTTTGTAAAACGCTAAGTATAGTCTTTCAGAAAATAATTTTTCCCACCCATACTCAGAGTCAGGACTTGCAGGGTAAGCCGATGATTCTTCACAGTTGGGGTTATTCGGGTCTAATTGATTCTGTTCCGGATAGACACAGGCCGAAGACGAGTAAAACACTTTTTTTACTCGCTTCTTAGTGCATTCATGTATTACGTTAAGGTTGATTAACGATGAGTTGTGCATGACATTTGCGTCATTATCGCCTGTAAATAGATACCCCGCTCCCCCCATATCTGCTGCAAGTTGATATACTTCATTAGTTTCTGCGCTGATTACGCTGGACACTATTGCAGGATTTCTTAAGTCGCCAACAATAAATTCGTCACAAATTATGGATGTGTCCCAATATTCATGATTTTTGAGATCACATACAGTCACATGGTTTCCATCATTTTTTAATCTTTTGGCTAGGTGGCCTCCGATGAATCCCCCTCCACCTAATACCACTACTTTTTTCATAATACTGAGTCAACCTTGTTCAAAAATGATACCAGCAGTTTTGACGTTATCAATCATATTAAGTTAGTTTAAAACTATGTTTATGAATTAAGGTATTCGTGATTTTCACTGCTTATATTTCTAATATATAACAATAATTTTTGTTTTATTGATCTTTTCAAAGACAGGATACTTTGTGCCCTCCAATAAATATATTAAGCAATGAAAGGCTTACGACAAGTCAATTAAAGGAATAAATACGTGGACATATTTGGACGCCCCTTAGATGTCGTCATATTACTTGCTCCTTTGTGCTGATTTTAAGGACAAGGACTGTTTTAACCTTTTTTTACCGCTAGTCTGTTATTCTGGAGGCAGTTTAAAGTAGCTTAATTCTGACATATATTCAGGTCCTTTAGTTGTGTTGATTTTATCAACACAAGCCTCTGACGAACTCCGGTCAGAGTTCAAAGTGCCGCAAACTGCTTACCTTATCGCCTTTAAAACACAACCACACGGATAGATAATTCTCATTATAGCTTGTCTTTGATAAGCTAGGGCAGGGCGTTTTAATATCATGTTCTGACTAAGTATGTTGGGTGAAAAGTGTTATTCCCAGTCTTGCCTTCCACAACACCTACACAGGCTTGGAGCCTTTGTATCGGATGGAATTGAGCAAAGCTGGAATAACGCAAACAGTTTCATGTAACGCGCTGACTCATAAAGAAACGGGTATCACGTAATCGTGTTCTTGGCGAAAGAGTCATATCCAAATTAACCAAGCTAGGCCATGTGTAACGGCTACTTCGTTAAAAGGTTTGGTGATTCGAAGCTTAGTCGCCCACAAGGCTAATGTGCCGGTACTTTTGGATGCTTGGCTAACGAAATCTTTCGAACCGTGTACTAATTGTTTACGTAAATAACGGTCTCCGCGTTTGGTTATGTCGCCTATCTTATTAATATTACCTGATGCATATTGTTTAGGCGCTAGACCTATTCAAAGTGGGCAGATTCAAATCAAAGATGGCAATAAATTAACATGACTCCTAGGTAAAAAATAATACCCTCGCAGAGTAGTTGATATAGGCCCCAACAAAATACCCTTGAATTGAACAGCGGCAAAGCGATACCCAACATCAAGCGAAACTAACAGCCACTAAGGATGGGTGTCTTTATCATTTTGTTATTTAAACAAACCTTAACCAGTAAAAATTTTTGCAGGCAGCAGTTGGATAAAACGCTCGTTTTCCTTGAGGATTTGTAAGTCGGGGTCTGCTGCAATGAACTGCCGGTAAACTCCCTCAAGTTTCACCGCCTCTTCCAGCAGCGTCAGAGCGGCTTTAGACTTATCCACTTTCAAAAACACGAGGGCTTGTAGATAAAGCACTTCCGGATGCCTTTGCGACTGGTTAACAGCAAGCTCAAGTAATTCTATGGCCTCTTTAAATCGATCCAAGTGAGCATAATAAACTCCCAGTGCACCGCGAGTTGACCAATCTTCGCTGTTGATCTTTAGGTTATCTAGGGCTAGCTCGGCGGCACGTTCATAAGCTGAACGCGACTCTGACTCTTTACCCGGAATGAAACGATAGCTCTCTGCCAAACGACCTAAGACCCGATGGTCATCGGGTGCATATTCGAGAGCCAGTTTCTGCATCTTCACCGCTGCATCAAATTGGCCAAGGTAATAATAGAAACTACCGATATTGGTATAGGCTAATCGGGAAGGCTTTAATTGAAGGGAACGTTCGTAGGCTACTAGGGCTTTTTGCATATCCCCTAGCATATAATATACGGCACCTTTTGCGGCAAAATTGCCTGCCACATCTGGAGTTAAGCGAGTGACAATTTCATAGGCTTTCGCTGAGTCACTATAACGTTCGACTACATAATAGAAATTCGCTAGAGCCTCATGTGCTTTCCAATAGTTTCTTTTAAGGTCTACCGCGCGCAAAAAAGCAGCCTCGGCTTCATCGACTTTGTTCTGTGCACTGAGAACTTCCCCGAGTTCGATATAGGCGTCAGGTGACGTTGGCGCTATCCTAATGACTGAATTTAACTCATTAACTGCTTTTTGATACCAACCTCTATATCTGTAGAGTCGACCAAGGACGACCTGAATATCGCTACTAAGACTATTGCTGAGTCTTTTTGCCTGATCGCAGGCCTCCTCGGCTGACACAAAGTCATCAGGATCATTGGAAATTTGATAAAGTCTCAGGTCAGCTGCGCAAATACCTGCATATGCCTTTGCATATGATTGATCAATCTTCAGTGCTTGGTTGAAAAGTTTCTTGGCGGTCATCATCACATCTGCGTCCTGAGAGCTGTGCAGCTTCTCGCGCCCTTGCAAATAAAATATATAAGCTTCAATATTTTCAGCCGGTGTTTCCTGAAGGATACTTTCTGAATCTAAGGAAAGCGAAATTTTCAACTCGTTCACAACCGCAGCTGCAATTTCCAGTTGGATAGCGAATATACTATCTAATTTCCGATCATAAGACTTACTCCACTCATGATATCCTTCAACACCATCAATAAGTTGCACTGTTACGCGAATTCGATCACCTTCGCGCCGAACACTACCCTCTAGGATATGTTTGACGTTCAAAAGCTTGGCGATCTCGCGAA
>OOEC01000051.1_pt1 | contig 14357 bp, 13 predicted proteins | sample 1670421 | NCBI WGS metagenome assembly OOEC01 (sample SAMEA98148418, study PRJEB22522) | marine metagenome | biome: marine biome; feature: marine water body; material: sea ice | place: Arctic Ocean | collected 14-Sep-2015 | depth 1.435 m
GAAAAGCGTCAATCCATTCAAATGCAATTAATGGCTCAAAAACTGCAGTCTGGAGATAGTCTCAATTTGTCTTCATTACTCAAAGATTGGATTAGAGCGGGCACATTAAGTGAAAGTGACATCACCTTGCTTAAACGAATTGAACCTTTGTTTGTGAGTTGATATATGGAAGATAAACTTATATTGATACGGCTGAATAAATTTATTAGTGACTCAGGCTTCAGCTCCAGGCGTGAAGCAGATAAATTAATTGAACAGCAAAGAGTTAGAATAAATAACAATATCCCTGAATTAGGCACTAAAGTGGCACCTGGAGATTTGGTGACTGTTGACGGAAAACATATTCAAGCCAGTGCCACCGACAAAGCTGACCGCGTGTATATTGCTTATCATAAGCCTGAAGGCATCACTTGCACAACTGAGTTACATATCAAAGGTAATATTGTGGATGCTATAGGTCATAAACAAAGAATTTTTCCTATCGGGCGCTTAGACAAACCGTCCGAAGGTCTAATCTTTTTGACCAGTGATGGTGATATCGTCAATAAAATTCTTCGCGCTGAAAACGCACATGATAAAGAATATGTGGTGACAGTTAGCCGGCCTTTAACAGAAAAATTTATTCAAAAGATGGCCAATGGAATTCCAATATTAGATACAGTGACTAAGCCGTGTCCTGTAACTATGCAGAGTAAAATGGTATTTCGCATCGTGCTGACACAAGGTTTAAATCGGCAAATTCGTCGGATGTGTGAATACTTGGGGTATGAAGTGGTGAGGCTTAAACGCACCCGAATTATGTCTGTTAGGTTAGCCGGTTTGAAAGTTGGGCAGTGGCGAGATTTAACTATTGAAGAGATGGCTGAGATTAATATTGCTGTTGAGGGCTCTTCTAAAACTCCAGAGTGAGTCTTTTTTATAAAATTTATATACTAACTAGCATGCACTCTTGTATCAGCCGACGCGAGGCTAGTTTTTCAAGTAAGATCCTTTTTATCTGTATTATTTTTGCACATCGCAACAAGATAAAGGACAAAGCTCCACTCGTTGGTCATATCATTATTGACTTATGAGGCAAATTTTATTCAACATGTATATTTAGCCCTTGTAAGCGCAAGTTGCCATCAACATACTCAACTTGTACCCGGCGCGCCTGTGAGCTTTGGACGTTTTCCTGTTAAATTCACCACATGGGTGGCTAATCTTTCGTTTTGGTTGGATAAAGTAACCGAAAGAATCGGTGCTACCTATCGATTATCTTTAAATAAACGTCATTGTAGATGTTTTAGTCTATTGTTTTACTGAATTTATAGAGACGTTTGGTTACGATAGATGTATTCCTTGTATTTTCAAGTTTTCTGCTGTTTGAGAGATTAAATTTATAGGTCCATGATGAGTGATGTAGTTGTATTAATTACGGGTGCAAATAGAGGTATTGGTTTCGAACTTACTAGGCAATACCTTATTAATGGGTGCATAGTTATTGCTACCTGTAGAGACAAAAATAGGAACGCCAAGTTAATTTCATTAAATGATGAGTATTCAGGTAAGTTGTTCATTGAATCAATGGACATTACCTGTCCTGAACAGATTGAGCGTTTAGCGAATAAACTTAGTGAGCAAAATGTAGTCATTGATCTAATAGTGAATAATGCTGGATATTTAGATCGAGAAAACCAGAGTATCCAATTTATTAATTATGCTGATGCTGAAATGAGCTTTAAAGTGAATTCGCTTGGTCCATTATTTTTAACACATTGTCTTTTACCTTTATTGAATAAAAGTCGTTTATCTAAGATAGTTATTGTTTCTTCTGCTATGGGATCTTTGTCAAAAGAACAAGCTGTGTCTTGGTATGGTTATCGAATGTCTAAAGCAGCAGCTAATATGCTTGTGGTGAATCTTTCGAAGGAACTTGAGGCTAGTAATGTTGCTGTGGTGGCCGTTCACCCTGGTTGGGTTCAAACAGATATGGGCGGAACCTCTGCAAAAGAAAATGTTATCGATTCGACTTTTGGAATAATGAAAGTGGTTAGTCTTTTGTCTATTAGTCATTCAGGGACGTTTTATGACTTTAGCGGTGATGAACTCGCTTACTAAAAAAAAAGCCACAACAGTTACTTGTTTTGTCCATGACTAATAATTTACGTTACCCCGGCCCTGAAAATAATTAAAAATTTACTATCTATGGTAAAAAATTTGTTGCTGAAGAGTCTGTTTATTGCAAATTATCGAATGACTTCCTAAGGTGTGATTCAAAATATATACACCATAGAAAAACGTTCTTAGTTGTTGAAAGTGTGTGAATAAATGCTGTAGTTCTTGCCAAGTTAGCAGCTTAAGTTACTGCCGTAGACATATGCAATGTAGATTTCATAAAAGTAGAAAATACTCTAAACAACATAACAAATACGGTATTACTTTATATTAACCCTCTTACCACATCAAACCTATCCTCTGACACTTTAACACCTGCCATTAACGCTCAGGCAAACTTTATATAAACTTAGTGAACCAACATTAAAATATTCTGATACTTTTTTTAGATGGATACAGGTTTGAACAATGAGCATATAAAACAAGTGCGCTGCCTTTAGTCTCAATAATGACATAAAAAAATCACTAATAAGAGAACTTATTAATCTGGTCTTTAATCAATCTTAAAGGTATTGAACGAGTCATAAATGAAGGTTACATCATCATGGTATTGAGGCTGTAACTTAAGCTATTGACAATGTGAAGTAGCCATAAGAAAGTTTTAAAAAGTTCAAAATAATTAACTCTTACCTTTTTGTTAGATAGTTGGCTAATCATTTATTGGGTCGTTAATCAGGCATTAGATGCCATAGAAAACATGACTTTATATTGAACTCTGGTTAAATTGCATATCTCAGGGACTATTAAATAAATAGTTAACATAAATAGTTAACATAAATAGCTAACTAAACAACGGCTCTAAATTCTAATGCAGTTCTTGAGCGTTAATTCTATTTTGTCTACAATGGGCTACTTTTATTTAAATTAGGTCATCAACATGAACGATACTACTTCGCTACCGGCTTTACCGGATCGCCTCTCGAGTAACCCTAAAAGCCCACACCATCGGGAAGAAATCTTCGAGCATAACATTGGTATTCTTTTGAACGGTAAAGAGCGCACCAATGTTGAAGAATATTGTATCAGTGAAGGTTGGGTAAAAGTCCCTTCTCCTAAAGCGTTAGACCGTCGGGGACAACCTCTTCTGATTACTTTAAAAGGAACGGTTGAAGCTTTTTATAGCTAAATCTTTTCGCTTTATGGTAATTGATACATATACAACTATGAATCAACAATAACTAAATTCAGCAGGCAGTTGTTCAAACCTGCTGAATTTAGTCAACTATTTTCAGCCTCGCATTCAAATGTAATCAAATACCTCTTCCATATAAAGGAGAGTCTTTCTTGTTTTCCTGTGTATCACTATTAGTGTTTCTGAACGTACCAGCGGCAGTGAAAAGTTTGTATGGAACCTAGCTATAATCTTTGTGTCATGATTTTCTACTTTCTATTAGCGCCTTTAAAATATTGTCGTTACAATATCGAGTAATTATAAAATTTAAAGTTACGAATGGTTTGAATTTGTCTATAACAAGATGCTTGTTTTGATAGGGGATATTGACAGGCAGTAAATGTATTAATCTGGGTACTCTTGAAGGTGATAAATTTGTGCAGTGCAAGTTATAGATTACAAGGTGCCTCGCTAATGCAGACAACATGGTATTCATGTCATTGGTTAAAATAACCTTATAAGACCTAAAGTGAGCCGAGTAAAAGCTTAAGTCAATCTGCATTCCAAATGATATTGAGTGATTATTTCTTGAGAACTCGGTGTATAGTTTAAATTTTCACACAAGTAAAAATGGCATTTCCGGAAGTCTTACCATAGGGCAGTAGTCTCTCATAGTCATGCTCGAAGACATGAACTTCAAAGTATGGTCTTAATATGTCGATTAACTCATCAAAGCAAAATGCAACCATTACATGTTCATCATCCCAAACTTGGGTTTGTTTAGAATTTTTTTTCTCAATGCTGAGCTTTAAAGACTGTTTGTCACCATTTCCAGAATAATGCCAGCAGGAGCCGAAAGTGAACGAATTGTCCTCTTGTTTAGCAGTATGTTTGACGAATAACTGGTTGTTGATTTTTGTTTTGTCGACCACATTAAAACAAAACACACCGTTGGTGTTTAACGCTTGATGAACACTTACGATACAGTTTTTTAATTTTTCAATACCATCATTGTAGTGTATTGAGTACAACAAACACGTGATCAAATCGAGTGGTTTCGCCACACTAATTTCACTCATGTCTTGCAGAGAAAAGTGGGCTTCGGGGCACCGTTTTTTTGCTATATCTAACATAGGTTGATTAATATCAAGACCAAAACTGTGGTACCCAAAATTAATAAAGTGACGAACATGTGGGCCTGTTCCACAGGCTAAATCAAGATGTGTATACCCGTCGTTACCAAAAAGCTGATGTAGTCTGCGAATGCAGCTACTTTGAGTGTGGTAATCGATATCGACACACATTAAGTCGTAATAATCTGAAAGGTCGGTATATAGTGCGATGACGGACATACACTCCTAATTTTTTTAAGCTGAATTATTTTGTTCACGCATAGTAAACTAAGTGGAATATTATGATAAGTAGATATGGGCAACTATTTTACTGGCTGTCTTTCTTCTAATGTTTTATTCGGCTTTTTCTATTGCGTATCAAAATAATCATTATTGTTTTATGTTTTGCACTTTTTGTACATATTTCAGCTTTAAAAAAATGACATGAACATAGACGTTAATTTTTTGAAGGCAGAAATTAAAGGCTAATTTGGGCAGGCATTAGATCATAGATAATAGGATTGTATCAATAGGTGGTAATCAGTCACACTTAAAACTCTTCTATCTATCAAGTATGCCTCTGTGTACCGCTCTTTATACTCGTCAATTTTGAAACAAAGTGGGGTGGGGGGCAGTATATAAGGGTAACTCTCATTCGGGAGCATCGTAATGTGAGTAAATATAAGATAAGTATCACAAATATTTTGCTATTAAGTTGTCTTTTCCAAAAGTTTTGCTGATAAGTAAAAAAGTGAGACTTGTTGCAGTCACTGCCTGCACGATAGAAAAATAATACAAACTATGACTGAGAGAGATATTCAGGTTGTTTAAACCAACACCCGTCTAGGCTAATGTTGGAGTATGAGTTTACATACTGTTTAAAGATTATAGGTAAAAACCAATAACGTTAACACTATACTTGAGTAACAAATGGATATCGGTAAACCAAATTTAATAAAGTGTTTAAATTTATAGTTACTTGCGCTGAATACGAGTAGGTTGGTTTGATAGCCATAGGGTGAAATAAAGCTAGCGCTGGCGGCGAATGCTACAGCTAGTGCGAATGGCATAATTGGAACACCTAGGGTTTGAACCAGCCCGTAGGCTAAAGGAAACATTAGCGCGGCTGCAGCATTGTTGGTGACCAGTTCGGTGAGCATAAGAGTCACTAGATACACCATTACTAGCGCCCATATTGGGCTAACACTAGTAGCCCATGGGCCAATGAGTTGCATGATTTGTTGTATTAAACCTGACTTTTCAAGAGCGGTGGCAAGACTCAGCGCCCCCACTATTACTACTATTAAATTAAGTGGTATATTTCGTTTAATTTCATTATTAGTTGTCACACCAGCTAAGACCAACGTGGCGATAAAAAAGATTAAACCTGTGGCTAAATTTAAAACTGAAGTAGCAGCCAATGCTACTGTGATCAAGAATCCTCCCAGTGTAATCCAATCCTGAATTCGACTTAGTTTAGTTTCCATTTTTTTTTCGGACAGAATAAAAAAGTTTTTAGTGAGGTTATGTCTTTGCATAAAGTCTGGTCCAGTAGCCAATAACAAAAAATCACCAGGCTGAAGTTTTATTTCTCCCAACTTACCAGATAAAGGTTCGCCATCTCGTCTTATCGCGACTACTGCAGCATCAAATAGTGCTCTAAAGCCCAGCACTTTTAAGGTTTTCCCAATGATTTGTGCACGATTGGAAATAATTACTTCTGTAAGGTTTTCACGTTCTAGCCCGTTCGACTCTGCAAATAGGTTCAAGCCTTTGATGTGGTCTAAGTTTCCAACATGTTGGATATTGCCAGAAAATATTAATTTGTCGCTGGGCTGAATAATAATATCAGGCGTAACAGGTGTGATTAATTTTCCATTCCGTGCGATCTCAATCAAAAACAGCTCAGGCAAATTTCTAAGGTGATTTTCTTCGACACTTTTGCCAATTAACTCGCATTCTTCATCCACGTCTGCCTCGATAAAGTAACTATTATATTGGTTTTTTTTATTGGCGATTTCTGGTAACAAAGGGGTCATGAAAAACATTAACAAACCACAACTCAAACCTGCCACTAAACCATAAAGTGTGAAATCCCAAAAATTAAAACCTGGATGACCATGTTCAATTAAAAAACTATCCACAATTAAGTTAGTCGAAGTACCAATTAGTGTAACGGTACCGCCCAATATGGCTGAATAAGATAATGGGATCAGTAACCGCGATGCATGATGATATTGATTTTGTTTTACTGGACCAATCAAGCTTGCCACTATGGCAGTGTTATTCAAAAGCGCAGAAGAGAAAAAAGTCAAACCAAATAGCCGCCAGTAACTGGTATTGAAACTTGCGGTGACTAGTGTTCTGGCCAAACGTTTAATTAACGAGGTTTTATCCACTGCTGAACTAACTAACAGAAGTAACACTAATGTAATCAAACCTTGGTTAGTGAAATTATTAAGAACGTCACCAATGACCAGTTGTTGACTGGCAATCAAGGCTAAAAGTGAAGTAGCAAAAATTAAAGAAGGGCGCTCGTTAGTGGTTACGAGCGCCAATATAGTACCGGCAAAAATTGCTAAAACCAGATACTGATTAATATCCATATAGTCTTATTCTTAGTTAATTTGACTATAGACTACAGCTTGCTGATGTCAGTTGCATTCCAATGTGGGAAATGTCTTCTAACTAAATCGTTAAACTCCAGTTCGAACTCAGAAAAATCACCTGCGTTAGAATCTTTAGCCACTTCAATAATCATTCCTGCTCCAACCGTGCCATTAGTAACTCTATCGATTATGATAAAAGCGCCAGTGGTACGATTTTTTGTATAAGGATCACAAGCAACGAGTTGAGTGAGCTTTATTTTAACTACGGCAATTTCATTTAAGGCTAGACGAACTGAATTTTTGTGTTCCATTGAGTTTACATCAATTTGATATTCCACTTCAGTCACACTACCTGGTACAAACTTAGTCGCAAATTTAAAACCATATTGTTTGTTAGGCATCATGGCTTCTTCATCCATCCATACCAAATTTGTTCTATAAGTATTGCTATGCAAAGGCAAGTTGTCACTTTTAACTATCATGTCACCACGAGAAATATCAATTTCATCTTCTAGTGTGATGGTGGTGGTAAGGGGGGCATAGACTCTATCTTGCTCCCCTTCAAAATTAACCAGCGCTTTGACCTTTGACTGTTTACCTGAGGGTAGGGCAGTAATATTGTCGCCGGGTTTAATTTGACCAGATACAACCGTGCCAGCAAAACCACGAAAATTTAGGTTGGGGCGGTTAACGTATTGCACAGGAAAGCGAAAGTCATCAGCATTAATGTCATCATTAATTTCGACTTGTTCTAACATGGTCATCAAAGTCTCACCTTTGTACCATGGCGTGTTTTTGCTAACATTGACTACATTGTCGCCATCCAAAGCTGACAAAGGAATAAATTGGATGTCTGGAATTTCTAGTTGTTTTGAGAACTGTAGGTAGTCAGCTTTTATTTCTTCATACACAGTTTCGCTGTAGTCTTTTAAGTCCATTTTGTTGACTGCCACAATAACGTGTTTGATGCCCAACAAAGAAACTAAGAATGAGTGGCGACGGGTCTGAGTTTTCACGCCTGCGCGAGCATCTATCAAGATAATTGCCACGTCACAATTTGATGCACCTGTTACCATGTTACGCGTGTATTGTTCATGGCCGGGAGTATCTGCAATGATAAATTTACGTTTATCGGTAGAGTAATAGCGGTACGCTACATCAATCGTAATACCTTGCTCGCGTTCAGACTGTAAGCCATCAACTAATAGGGCTAAATCGACTTTGTCACCCGTAGTACCCACTTTTTTACTATCTTTGGTAATAGCGGCTAGTTGATCTTCAAAAATCATTTTGGAGTCGTGTAATAAGCGTCCTATTAAGGTGCTTTTACCATCGTCAACACTGCCACAAGTTAAAAAACGTAACATGTCTTTCTTTTCATGCTGGTCTAAATAGCCCAGTATATCGGATTGTAATAATGTATCTTCGCTATTCATAATTAGTAACTCACCAAGAAATAAGGATTTAAGATAGAATCTTTTTGATTGTATCTTAGAGGGGGAGCATCAGCTTTTAGTGCGTCAGTAGCAACTTCAATTATGGTTACCTTACCACCAGCTGCTTCTACAACAGCCTGCGCCGCTCCGGTATCCCACTCACAAGTTGGACCTAAGCGCGGATAAAGATGCGCGGCCCCTTCTGCAACTAAACATAATTTAAGTGAACTGCCCATTGCAATTAACTCTGTTTCGCCCTCTAAAGAATCGAGCAAGGCCTCTATCTCTGGGCTTTGGTGCGAGCGACTACCCACTATTTTCCATGTTTCTCCTTTAGTCCAAGTTTTTGGAGTAATGTCGACTTTTACCCCTGCCGTTATCTTATAAGCACCTTGGCCTAAAACACCTACATAGGTTTGTTCCAAAACTGGCGCATATACCACACCAAAAATCGGTACACCGTCTTTAATTAGCGCAATATTCACCGTGAATTCACCATTTTTCTTAATAAATTCTTTAGTGCCATCGAGTGGGTCAACCAACCAATAGGTATTCCAACTGCTTCGTTCTTGCCACGAAATATCTGCAGATTCTTCAGACAGAATAGGTAAATCTGACACCTTACTTAACCCTTCAACAATACAGTTGTGTGCAGCTAAATCAGCCTCAGTTAATGGGCTTTTGTCTGACTTTTCATAAATAGCAAAGTCGTTTTGATAGATGTCCATAATTTTGTCACCCGCTTGATGACTGATAGCAACAATATTTTCAATAAGTTGTTCGTTTAACATTAAGCTACAATCCCTTTTTGTTTTAACAAGTCAAAAAGTTTCTCAACAGATTGTTCAGCTGTTTGTCCAGAAAAAGTTAAAATAATTTCTGCTTTTTCTGGCGCTTCGTAAGGGGAGTCGATACCAGTAAAGTCTTTAATGTCACCTTGTCTAGCTTTTTGATACAGCCCTTTAGGATCGCGTTTTTCACATTCCTCTATAGGTGTATCAATAAATATTTCGATAAATTCACCATCACTTAACAAGTTCCGACAAAAGTCTCTTTCAGCTTTAAAAGGAGAAATAAAAGCGGTCAGTACTATTGTGCCTGCATCGACAAAAAGTTTAGACACTTCACCTATTCGTCTAATATTTTCCACTCTGTCTTTATCACTAAAAGTTAAATCACCACACAACCCGTGGCGTACGTTATCGCCATCCAGTAAGTAAGTATGTTTACCGTGTTCTGCCAATTTTTTTTCTAGTAAATTAGCAATTGTAGATTTTCCTGAACCACTTAAACCTGTTAGCCACAACACACAAGGTTTTTGACTTTTTGCCTGTGCCCTTCGAGCTTTATCAACATCGTGCTGATGCCACACTATGTTAGTTGCCATTAAAAATATCCTTCCATTTTTTTCTTTTCCATGGAACCTGATGAATCATGGTCAATGACTCGGCCTTGACGCTCGGAAGTCTTAGTCAGTAACATCTCTTGTATCACTTCTGGTAATGTAGCCGCTGTAGACTCGACTGCTCCCGTTAATGGGTAACATCCCAGAGTTCTAAAACGTACTGAACGCATTTCAGGAATCTCTCCTTCTTTCATTGGCATGCGGCCATCGTCAACCATAAAGTACACGCCATCGCGCTTAACTACTGGACGAGGTTTTGCTAAATACAATGAGGGGATATCTATGTTTTCCATGTAGATATATTGCCAAATATCTAGCTCAGTCCAGTTGGACATAGGAAAAACACGAATGCTTTCACCTTTATTAATTTGTGCGTTGTAGACGTTCCATAATTCTGGTCGTTGATTTTTAGGATCCCATCTGTGATTCTCATCGCGGAAAGAATAAACACGCTCTTTGGCACGAGACTTTTCTTCGTCGCGCCTGGCGCCACCAAAAGCCGCATCAAATTTATAATGGTTCAGTGCTTGTTTTAAAGATTGGGTCTTCATTATGTCAGTATGTTTAGAACTACCATGGCTAAACGGACCAACATTCATCTTTACACCTTCTTGATTAATATGCACCAGTAGGTTGAGATCATGTTTTTTGGCTATCTCGTCACGGAATGAAATCATTTCGTGGAATTTCCATGTGGTATCAACATGTAATAATGGAAAAGGTATTTTCCCGGGCGCAAAAGCTTTTCGAGCTAGGTGTAATAACACTGAAGAATCCTTACCCACAGAATATAACATCACTGGATTGTCGAATTCAGCCGCTACTTCACGGAAGATATGAATACTTTCCGCTTCGAGTTGTTTTAAATGGGTCACTGTAGGGATCGAGTTAGACATGGCTTTCTCACACAAAGTTAGTTGTTTATATTAAAAAGTTCTAATGTTAGAACAATAGCAAAATTCAACTTTAAATTGTATGATTATTTGATACCACAGCAAAAATTAACTGATTATTATTCAGAAACTCTTTGCTGTGATAGCTTTAAAGCCTAGTCGAGTTGGTCAAGTGTGTGTTTCACTTCATCGAAGGTATCTAAGACTAATTTATCATCCTGTTTACTCAATAAGCTGATGCTGATAATAGTGACACTACAGATAATGAATCCAGGTACTATTTCATATAGCCAATCGCTTAAGCCTTGTCCGTCGATAGTTAACGGTGCATAAATCCAGATTAGAACTGTAATAGCGCCTGACAACATACCTAAAATAGCGGACATACGTGTCATTCTTTTCCAAAATAGGCTGATTAAAACAACGGGACCAAAGGCCGCTCCGAAACCTGCCCATGCATTACTGACAAGATTTAATATAGTGCTGTCTCGGTCGTAAGCTAGGTAGATGGAAACTAAGGCCACTAGCGCCACAGAGATCCTACCCACAGTGATCAACTCTTTTTGGCTGGCTTCTCTGCGAAAGAAGGCTTGGTAGAAATCACCAGTTAACGAGCTGGATGTGACTAATAACTGTGAGGAAATCGTGCTCATTATTGCTGCTAAAATCGCTCCCAATAAAAAGCCACTTATTAGTGGGTGAAACAGGATTTGTGACAGATAGATGAAAATTGTTTCTGGGTCTTGCATGTCACCTTGGGTTTTGGTGACATAAGCTAGACCGAGTATACCTGTTGCCAGAGAACCGATGATAGAAACTACCATCCAGCTAATACCTATTTTACGTGCTGTTTTGATGTCAGTAACAGAGCGGATAGCCATAAAGCGCACAATAATATGTGGTTGACCAAAATAGCCTAATCCCCAAGAAAGCAAGGATATTATACCTATTGCTGACATCGCTTGCCCAGTAGAGGCATCTATAAACAGATTCAAAAAATCAGCATCGTAGCTTGATAGTTGAGCAGCAGCACCAGTAAAGCCGCCTAGGTCGAACAATACTACAACAGGCACCAACACCAAAGACACGAACATGATACAACCTTGGACAAAGTCGGTGATACTCACTGCCATAAAGCCACCGAGTAAAGTATAGGCTACAACGACACCGGCGGTTATATAAAGGCCCATTTCATAACTTAAACCAAATGACGATTCAAATAATTTGCCTCCAGCAACCACACCAGATGAAGTATACAAAGTGAAAAAAATGACAATTACAATAGAAGAAATTAGCCTTAAGCTATGACTCGTGTCATTAAAACGGTTTGCAAAATAGTCAGGAATGGTCAAAGCGTTTTTTGCCAATTCTGTATATACTCTTAGTCGTGGTGCAACCCATAAATAATTCAGATAAGCACCAGTAACTAGACCTACAGCTATCCATGCACTGGAGATACCAGACACATACATGGCGCCGGGTAAGCCCATTAACATCCAGCCACTCATATCGGATGCGCCTGCAGATAAAGCAGTGACCTTAGGGCTTAAACTTCTACCACCCAACATATACCCTTCTACGTCGGTACTAGATTGCTTAAATGAATATAAACCAATGCCAAGCATTACCAAAAAATATAGACCGAGGGATACAAATGTGAATGGTTCCATTGATGCTTCCTTTAGAAGTGAGCGGGGTATAAGTAGTTTTTTTTGATTTATGTTATCATAGACAGATGCTGGAAGACTAATTCACTACAAATATCAAGTGGTTGTATGTACCTCAAAACGTTTGAAGAACTGAGTAAAAATGAGCTATATTCCTTAGCGCAGCTGCGTCAGAAGGTATTCATTGTTGAACAAAATAGTATCTATCATGACCTTGATGATTATGATCAAGAAGCAATACATTATTTGGATTTTGATCAATCAGGTAAACTAACCGTTTACGCCAGATACAGGCTGGTGGAGAGCTCTAACGAAGTCAAAATTGAACGGGTAGTATTAGATAAAAGTGTCCGAGGCAAAGGGCAGGGTAAAAGATTAATGAAGTTGATATTGAATGATATTAATCTTAATTTTTCTAATGCATCTATTGTTTTGTCTGCGCAGCTAGAAGTGTGTTCATTCTATCGTTCTCTGGGGTTTGTGACTCAAGGGGAAGCTTACGATGATGGCGGCATAGAGCATATCAGTATGTTTTATCAGCAATGAAATTGCCTCTTGGTAGAAGCATTTTACGAAAATATTTTGACTTCGATACAAATAACATTCACTTGTTAGCCATTACTATACTCAAACAATCAGATTGAAAATCGGATCTTTTTGTTCAGTTGCTCTTTCATCTGATTGATACCAGCCCCTTCTTCACCTACTACAATAATACTAGCTCGTTGCAAATCTGTGGCCTGACTAGTGTATTTTTTGTCACTTGACGAACCTTCTGCCAGATAATCGTCATTATGGGGAACAATAAACACTGATACTTTTCCTTTTTCACCTTCAACGACCATATGTAGACTTCTAACATTTTCAAAATCACAAAAGTTTGCGTAGTAAACTCTACCAATATCTTCTGAAAACTCACCACCAAATTTGGCTAACTTCGCATTAACATGTTGCAGTGATACATTTTCTCGTGCGTCTAGCGCATAACCACCTTCATAATGCACGTGGGCGATTGCTTGCTTGGATAAATCCAATAAATTATTTTGTTGCCACATAGTAAAACTAATACCGACCACAAAAGCGACCGATGCTGCCATAGCAAGTTGCATACGATTACGCACCTTACTCGACTTCTGAGATTCCATAGTTTGCCGCAATATCAATTTGTGTATCAAGTCGTCAGGTACTTCAATCTGAGCAGCTTGGTGCATTTTTTTTTCGAGTTGTTTAAGTTCTTTGTAGAACTCCTGCTTTTTAGGATCACTGGCGATGGCTGCCAATACCTCTTTATCTGTGCAATTGGGATCTGCATATAAGATGCGACGAAACTCTAATTCATCCATTTTTACGCCCCCTGTTATCATTGGCTTTATCTAACGTTTCTTTGACTTGATTACGCGCTCTAAATAGTCGAGTCATAACAGTATTTTTATTTAAATTAAGCTGCTTGGCAATTTCATCACCGCTATAGCCAAAAATTATCTGTAACATCAGTGGTTCTCTGTACTCTTCACTTAACGACTCCATAATGGTCCGAAGTTCTCTATGCTCAATCTCAATTTCATTGGATAGCTGGTCGTCAATCACTGACACATCATCAATATCGACTAAGTCAAACTGTTTGCGTTCAAAACGTCGAGCATTTTCTCGGCGCAGTATGGTAATTAACCAAGACTTGGCTGCTTTTTCATCCTTCAGGGAATCTAAAGACTTCCAGGCACGAAGAAATGTCTCCTGCACTATGTCTTCTGCTACTGCCTTGTCTTTAACCAGCCAATATGCATAACGGAATATGTCGCTATGAAGGGCCAGCACTAAAACTTGATAGCGTTCTTGTTTACTTGCCATGTCACTAGTGACCGAGGCTTGTATATATTGCTTTCGCGAAAACATGTTTAATTTCATCATAGCTTTTTCTTATCTATAGAGTCGCATACCTAAGAGAGCTCTTATGCAACGCTATAGAT
>OOEC01000052.1_pt1 | contig 14339 bp, 9 predicted proteins | sample 1670421 | NCBI WGS metagenome assembly OOEC01 (sample SAMEA98148418, study PRJEB22522) | marine metagenome | biome: marine biome; feature: marine water body; material: sea ice | place: Arctic Ocean | collected 14-Sep-2015 | depth 1.435 m
TCGGTGTATTTTCGCCTATGCGTTCAAGCTTCACACCATAATGACGGTATTCTTGCCAACGGTTAGGCTTCTGAGGATATGTTTTAGGACTTGCTACTGTGGTCAAAAATACTGACTTAACTTTTTTAGGCTCGTTAGGACTCGCAATTTTATCTATGTCATCTGCCGTGCCGATGCTGCCGCGAGAGTAGGTATGATCGTGCCCCTGTAATACTAAGTCGACATTATGCTTTAAAAATACTGGTAAAAATGCAGCGCGAACTTCAGGTTCGTCCTGCCCAGGGGTATTGAGAGGCATACCGCATGATGAAAATATCGGATGATGCATGGTCACAATTCGCCATTTTGCTTTGCTGTTTTGCAGTTTATTGTCAAGCCACTGAGCTTGGGCATCTAATAATGCTACGTCACCTAATGCTTCAGAATTAAGTACAAAGATGTCTATATTTGGGTAGTGAGTAACATATACCGTTTCTTGTAGTTCACGTGGCAAAGTGGGGGCGGATGGTAGAGTAAACTGATCTTGCCATAGAGTTGAAAGGGCCCAAATTTTTTTATTGTTATTCTGTACTTGCCAGTCGTATTCATGATTACCTGCCACTAACACTGCAGGGACCATACTGTAAATGAATGGGTCTGAGTTAAGCCAGTTTGACCACTGGTGATCGTTCGCTCCTTCGTTAACTAAGTCGCCTGCATATATAGCGAATTCAGTTTTGGGTGCTTGTTGCCATGCTCTGCGTAATAACATCGGCCAATGTGAATAAATACCGTTTTGTGCATCGCCAAAATATAAAAATTCTACATCACTACTTTGCTGTTGTGGTGCAGTTTTTATTTGCCGCCAAGATGTCCAATGATCAGTCGCGCCGCTTACTCGGTAATTATAAAACGTATTGGGTTGCAAATCATTTAAGGTTATCTGGTGGTAATTAACCATAGAAAGTTGAGTGTTTGCAGGGTAGCTAAATTTTCCTTGTGAATTTTCTCCATGACTCAATGACGTCGCTTGTGTTGTTGCTGTAAGTGATTTAGCCCGTATATCAAAGCGTGCATCAGGACTGGCTTTGACAATTTGTAGTTGCGGTGACTTTACAGTTTGGTCTGTGCGCCAAGTAACTGAAAAGCTGGTGGCGGGAAACTCAGTAGGCGTCACTATTATACGATCAGGCCAAGATGATGCCGTTGTGTAAGGCGTTTTAGCTTTACTGATTTTGGCCTGCGCTGACTGAGCATGAATGGGTACAACCCATAATGTCAGAGTGATACAAAGCGAGGATATCCAGATTAGCTTCATAGTTTTTCCTAAATAGTTAACTAAGGGTTTAATAAAATATGCATTTAATAAACATGCATTTAATAAACATGCATTTAATAAACATGCATTTAATAAAGAGTGTATAAAATGTTAATAGCAACACATCACAGAATATCTGTGATGTGTTGGACTTGTTAAATCAACCCTGTTTTAGTTCCACTTATCGAGTAACCCAGCCATTAACACTGTCATTTAAAACGCATAACTAACACCTGCACCGTAAGTGGCAGGTGCGCCGACTAAACGCGAGCCACCGTTAAGTTCAAGGAAATAAACTTGGTCAGTAATATTACGTCCATAGGCATATACATTTAGACCGCTAGCTAACGTTAAATCTACCCGCACACCAAGTAAACTATAAGAGGGTGCTGTGTTACCTTCCCCAGCGTTGAGTCGATTTGATTCTTCACCGTGGTAACTGTAATTAACACGCGCATTTAACTGTGCGTTATTCGCCAGTGATGTTTGATAGTTCAGCACTGCTGTTTGACTCCATTCTGGTGAGCCAGGTAGTGGGTCGCCAATGGTGTTCGTTACATCATTTACACGATTAGAGCTGAATTCGGTTATTTCAGTGTCTAAATAGGTGCCAGCGGTATTAAAGGTGACTTTGTGATTGTTTGTTTCATATAACGTCAGCGCAAGTGATGCCTCAGCGCCGCGCACAGTTGCCTCGCCTACATTCGTTCTACCGTTAGTGTCGTTAGATAAGCGAGCCGTGGCCTGTAGCTCTTCAAAATCATAAGCGAACAAGTCAAAGGTAAGGTTAATGTTATCGGTAACAAAACGAGCGCCTGCTTCATAAGCCAGCACTTGTTCTGATTCAAAAGGTTGTGTTTCTTCTTCAGAAAAAATGGAGGTACCGTCAAAGCCACCACCACGATAAGCGGTGCTAACGGATGTAAATACGTTGAGGTTATCGTTTACAAAGTATTGAAGCGCTAACTTACCCGATAAATCACTGTCATCGAACTCTCGATCCCATGAGAAATTTGCCTTTGTTTTGAAGGTTGTTTCGAATACCGATAATCCCCACGGGTCGGAGTCAATGTTTTCGCCACGAAACTTGGCGGTATCTTTGGTGTAACGCAGACCAGCTGCAATGATCAAATCGTTAGAAATATTCCAATCAACATTAGCAAAAGTCGCCACACTGTTACGTCGTTGATTATAAGGTGAGCTGTATTGAGACAACACTGCATAGCTGGTCCAGTTGCTGGTAAAATCAACTGAATCGTTAATCATAAAAGCGCCAGCTATCCAGTCAAATTCACCGCCTGTTGTATCACTTAAACGAATTTCTAATGACGTCTGGTCAAGCTCATCAAAGTTGTATTGAAAGCGCGGGAATGAGGTACCGTCACCATTGCCACTGACATTGCGCTCACTGCTTTGTAAGGCGAACAAAATATCCATGTTTAAATTGACATTTAATTGGCGACTAAAATCACCAGAAAATCCACTCACATCAATTTCGTGGGAGTAATATTCACTGGCATAAAATTCGTAAGGGTCACTGTTTTCACCTGCGTTACGTGAAGGGTTGTCATCTTCGAAAGTCACACGATCATATTGCCGCGTATCGCCTCGATTTTGGCTGACAAAATAATGTAAAGTCAGTGAAGTCAAATCGTCAAAGTCGTATACACCGGTGCCACGAAAAGCGAATAAGTCGGCGTCACCAAAGCCTTCACGCCTGCCTGGATCGGCTACAGGCGGCACAATACCTTCAGCGCCTTCAGGTACAAACCCTGCAAAACTGCCTGCACCCGCACCATCCATAAAACCGCCACCTTGTTTCATCAACACCGCTACGCGAATACCTAAATCATCTGATACCGGACCGCCAACCGCGGCGCTACCAGAAACAAAGTCGTAAGACCCGTATTCGATATCGGCATAGCCGTTTAAGCTGTCGCCAGGAGCATGCGTAATGGCGTTAATTGTACCTGCAGTGGTGTTGCGGCCATATAAGGTACCTTGTGGGCCCTTTAACACTTCGATGCGTTCTAAATCAAAAAGTGGCATGCTTAGATAAGCGTTCGATGTTTGGTAAATACCATTAACGTGTAATGCAACGGAAGGGTTGCCATTGGGTTTGTAGTCATCTGCTCCACCAATACCACGAATAGTAATAAAACTATTTTCAGGACCACCATAGGCAGAATTAATTGAAATTCCAGATAGGTTACCGATTAAGTCTGTAAAGTCAGTTACGCCTAAAGCTTTTAATTCATTACCGCCTAATACAGTGATTGCCAAAGGCGTATCTTGTAAGCTGCTTTCTCGCTTTAAACCGGTCACCACCACTTCATCCAAAGGCGCCTGATAATCTGATACTGGTTTTATACTTGACGAAACGGTATCTGCTTTTTTGATAACAATGGCACCACTTGGTTCTTTGTGTGCCTTTAGTCCGCTACCTTTAATTAATTGTTCTACGGCTTTAATAACCGACAATTTACCCGTGGTGGCTACCGATTGCTTATCGCCAACAAGGCGGCTAGGAGCAATAATGACAGTGCCTGTTTGCTCAGAAAGTTGATTCAAAGCTTGGCCAAGGGGTTGAATAGCGATATTTACCTGTGCTTGCTGCGCTAAAACACTAAGCGGCATAAGATAGGTAAATGCCCCACCAAATAAGGCGAACTTAATCGAGCGACTCAATTTCATCATGCTGTATATTCCAATAAATTAATGTGGGTTCGTTACAAGAGTCATATTGATGAGAATTTTTTCAAAAAGAATGACGGTTTCACAAAACCTTCACACAAAGGCGGATATTTATATTTAGTGTATTTATTCATATCAACCTTAAGACTCATTGTTTAGTTAGCACCTTACGGTCGTTTTCTTCAGTCAAGATGATCGGGTAAGCCGAGGCTAATCCAGCCAGCATTTGATCGATTTGGTCAAATGTAAAAGAAGCGGTGATAGCTAAGTTGTTGATGCTCTCATCTAAAATTACAACGGGTTTTTTAGCGTAGCGGTTGATATCAATCACTACTGTTTTTAAAGGAATATCATCGTAAATGAGTCGACCTTTTAGCCAAGCAAACTCTGTTTCAGAGTTAAATTTGATTACCTTTGTGGTGAACGTTCCGTTGTTATCGGTACGCACTTGTTCGTTTGCACGCAACTGCAAAACTTGTTCATCTGTTGCGCTTTGATCATCTACTGCAACTTGTGCAGGTAATTCTGCAACCTCAACTAAGCCGCGTTGTACCGATATTTTTATTGCTTTATCAGTGCTACGTTTCACCTCAAATGCGGTACCGCGCACGCTCACTTGCAGTTGTTCAGCCGTCACTGAAAACACTCGGCTAGGGTCGTGGCTCACATCAAAATAGGCGCCACCTTTTTGTAAGGTTATGCGCCGTGCATGCTGACTGATATCGACTAAAATACTCGAATTTCCTGCCAGAGTTACATTAGAACCGTCACTCAAGACAATCGTAAGGTTTTGCCCTACGGGTGAATTAAAGGCTATTTTTGGCGTGGTTGTATCAAGCTTGTCTGGGTTGTGAAATACACCGCTGACCACTATTAAAACGATGCTTGCTGCAATACTGCTTAACCACATTACAGATTTTTTTAAGTTCCGTTTGGGCTTTGGTATAAGCGGAACTAGCAAATCTTGACATGCACACTGCTCTAACCAATCCACAACAGAATCTGTCATACCGATAGTCTGCCAAACCTCTAGGCTGTGCCTAAATGCATGGCGATTCGGCTCATTATTATTGATCCACAGAACAAATTCTTCACGCCTTTTAGGATCACAGTTGCCAGCATATAAGTCAGTCAGCCATCTTCGTGCCTGAGCTTGTGGTGTATCTTGAACTGGGATGTCTACTTGCTGTTTACAGGCTTTATCGACCATAGGTTCGTTGATGTTGTACTTCATGATTTCTTCTCGTTTGTCTTGGAGCGAGAGTGTGAAAGGGCAGGGTGGATGTTTGTGTCTGCAATACCAAAGTTTATGCCTTGCACTTGTTCGTCGATACTTTCTAAAATAGCCATTGCTTCATTCAGTTGACGGCAAATATCAGCCAGGCTCCAGCCAGTTTGCATAGATATTTGTGCGTAAGTTTGACCTTTTATTCGAACGCACATTAAGATGTCTCGTTGTTTGGTACTAAGTTTTTTGATGCCATTTTGCATAGCGGCAATACGTTGTTCGTCTTGTAAAATTATCTCTGGGCATATCTCGTTTAATTGATCTTCATCGAGGTGTAATTGCTGCGTAATAAGCTCTCGAATTTTACGCAGTTTACTCATGGACTTTAGGGTGATATTAACTGCGATCTTTATTATGTAGGCTTTAGGGTTTTGTATCTCGGTAACATTTTTCATTTGAGCAAATTGACTAAAAGCCTCTTGAGCCACATCTTCAGGCTCTGGGGGACCTGAACCATAATTTTTGTGTAATAAACGACACACATCAAGCCAATGGTCACGGAATAAGCTATCAATCGAGTGATTGTTGGAACGTTTATCCTCGCATGGGCTTGCTGGATCTGGAGCAGAAACGCTATCTTTTATATACGGCTCGACAAAAAATAATGGGTCTTGGTGCAGCACTTTATTCATTAATATTGATTCGAAAAAATAAATTTATTATATTTTAATGACGTTAAGCAGCAGATATATGACCGGAATGCTATAAATCATAAACATAATAAAAAATTCATATTGACCTGAAAAGTCTTGTGGATAAAACCTGTGGGGACTTTTTATTTAAATCTCATAAATAACTATGCAGTCTACCTAAATGTATATCGAAAACGCTAGCTAATGTGCCATTAGGTTGAGCACAAAACGGAAGGTTACTAACGTTCGCGAACAGGGAGTGAAAAAGGCATCCACCATCATTTTTATAGTATTTACGATGAGTCTATTTATAAATATGCGTGTCTTGTTAATTTTCTATTTTTAATTTACTCAATCTTTAAATGTGATAGTTTTACGTAAAATACAACGCTTAGTGGGAAGCGAGGCAAGGCGCCCATGATTTTAAAAAGCGTCAAACAATACTAGCAAAAAGTAATTAATTGTTTAAAGTTTCGAGCAGAAATAATGGTGTTACTTATTTGCCATCGTTTGTGGAGAAGGTCAGTTTTGAAAGATAATACTTTTAGGTTTGTCGCAATTCACTTGGGGTTAACCCAGTGCAACGCTTTACTGCACGTCTAAAATTATTGACGTCGTTAAAGCGCATATAAGCTGCACTTTGTTCATTTTTTAGCTTCTGAATTTGTAAATAATATAACGCTTCTTGACAGCACAATTCATCCACTAACTGCTGAAAACTTATATTATGCTCTTTCAATATTCGTTTGAATGATGTTTGGCTAAGACTGTTTAATGTTGCAAGTTCAGGCAACGTTCGACTTGGCTTAGCGCGTAATTGACTGCGTATCTTATCCATCAAACTAAATTTATAAAGCCGTTTATTGATGACTGTTTTAACCGCGTAACGATTTAATCCTGGGTGCCTATCTGGACAGGATATTGCTGTTTCCGAGATGGGTATTTTTATGGTTAACTTAGGATGAGAAAATGTCAGCCGACTACCTAAGTTTTCTTCATATTCAAAAATATGTTTTGGTCTTGCAAACGGGAATGAAAAGGTAAATTTCAACCGCCGTCCGATACATATTTTTGACATCGCAACAAGGGCAGTGCAACTTGCCTCAATCATAAAAGTTTGATTTTTTCGTAAACCGATAGCATCTTGTAAAACAATATAAATATTATCCGGATCTTTAAATGTATGTGCTGACATGAAGGGAAAAATTTGCGCGTTCATGATTGATAACACTCGCATGCAGCCATTAAAATCACTTGCGCTTTTCAATGCGGTCACTAAATCGGGGTGTTGTGCACCAATCGTATTGACTAGGCTGTGACCAAATTGAAACGCAATATCATGGCCGCCGCATAAGTGCTGCGCATTTTGAATAAGTATCAACAGTTGATTCACACTCAGTAATCTATTGTTAGTGAAGTCATCAGTAAATATACCGGTGCCATGCAAAAGTTTATCTTTGTTTGCGCCTCGCGCCGTGGCTAATGCATACAAATTGGACGCCATATAATTCGCGTCGAACGCTTTAGTTTTGTTGGTCAAGCAGCCTTTAAGCATTAGGCTGCATGCTCGCCTAACGTATCTAGTTCTTGATTGAGGTTGCTCAGCGTATGTTCAATTGTTTCAGTTAATACTAAGCGGCCTGCAACGCTCTTAACTTTGGTAAATAAAGACACATTTTTGTTACTGGGTTTAAATGCAACATTTTCAATACTGCGCTCGATTTGGTTAATCAATTCAATCGCATCTTGTAGGTTGGTCTGTGGCAATAATATAACAAACCTATCTCCCGCATAACGACAGACTAAGTCAGTGTTTCTAATATTCATTAACAATAAGTGAGCAATTTCTCGTAAAATCCGGTTACCTTCAACGATGCCATATTGCGCATTAACATATGAAAAATTGACCACGTCAATAATAATAATAGAGGCTGGTACCTTGTTACTAACAAAGCTGCTTGCCCGTTCTTTCCAGTAGCTGCCACGATACAGTAAAGTAATGGCATCTATCTCTTGATGCCATCGATAATCAAGTTCTCGTCGTTGTAGCTGTTGGTTGAGGGCCAATTGCTCGAGGTGCCACATATACAATGCATAAGTCATCACAAGCATGCCAATCGCCGCCGGGATCGACTCAAACAAGCTGATCCAATTTATAGCGCTGATTGGAGCCATAAATTCGTCAAACAAATCTAAGATTGCTGAAAAGGTAACTAAACTCAACCCTATTACCAGCAAATTTGTTACTTTGCCTGACGGGCGACTCATTATAACGGCTAGCGTCCAAAATATGGTTAGCAGTGCGATGCTGCCTTCGCCAATCACATCAGACCATTCAACCTTTTCCCAAAGAACAAACTCGCCACTGATACCCGACAACAATATTGCCATCAATAATAGGCTTACGTGAAAGGTGACTAGACGTGAATGCTGCGTAATAAGGTCAAACTTCATGCTACATACTCCTGAGAATTGCTCGATCATATTTATTAATGACAACAAAAAATATGATTACTGCAAGATTAAAACATTACCCTCACCTGCATAATTATCATTGTGAAGGGTCATATTGGCTCAACGATGTGACACAAAAATGAATATGTTGGAATTAATTAAGCGTAAATGTTGATGAAGCAATGGGAGTGGCACTTGCAAAGGGGGTCATTCTAGCTCACCGATATATGATTTGGGGTTTATACCAAGATAAAGTAGAAGCTGTAGTCATTTGGTCAAATAACTGTCACTTCAATGTCATAATCCGCATCTAGTGTGAGCGACGTTTTCTAATATCGTATGCACAAGATAAGGGTAAAGGTATGCGCAACAAATTAAGTAAATTAGCTATGGCTGTCAGTTTAGCAGCTGTAAGTTCTGTGGTAATGGCACAGCAAGCTGCAAGTCTTTTTGGAAAATTAACAGACCAAAATAACCAACGGGTTTTTGCAGGGGCTAAAGTAGAGATAGAAGCATTAAATCGTACCTCTTTATCTAGAACTGATGGTACGTTCCGCTTTCCTAACCTTCCAGAGGGCGAGTATGAATTAAAAATTACATACTTAGGCGCTCAAACTATTACCCAGACAGTGGTGGTGAGCTCAGGTGAAAATGTGTTGCCCACAATTGAATTGCTTGCGCAAAAAGCAGCGCTTGACGTCGTCATAGTGAGAGGTCAACGCAGTGGTAAAGCCAGTGCTATTAATCAACAACGTAATGCACGCAATATTGTATCAGTAGTATCTGCTGATTCGATTGGTGATTTTCCTGATCAAAATGCGGCTGAATCATTACAACGCTTGCCTGGTATTTCTATTGAGAGGGATCAAGGAGAAGGCCGTTTTGTTGGGATTAGAGGCATCGATCCTAATCTTAATAGTGTCACAATTAATGGTCTCAATATTCCCTCGCCAGAAGCCGGTGTTAGGTCTGTTGCCTTAGATATTATTCCGTCTGAGCTGATCCAAACCTTAGAAGTATCCAAAACCATATCTGCGGATATGGATGCGGATGCAGTGGGCGGTGCGATTAATGTGAAAAGTATTAGTGCCTTTGACCGCACACAAGACACCACCATAATCTCAGCTGGATTAAGTCAAAACCAGTTGCGCGATAAGCTCGCTCCAAAAGCATCTATTACCCTGACTCGATTAATCGATGATACCTTTGGAGTCGCTGCTGCCGTCTCTTACTTTAAACGTGATTTTGGCTCTGACAACATCGAGTCAAATGGCGATGACGAGGCCGAACAACGTCATTACAGCATCACTAGAGAGCGTTTAGGCACAGCAATAAACCTCGATTACCGTCCCAATTTCAATGACGAGTTTTTCATGCGCACGCTGTATAGTAAATTCTCTGATGACGAGTTCCGTCAAGCCAATATTTTTAAGCTGGATGGCGATGACTCTGAAATAGAGCGTGAGTCAAAAGACCGCAAAGAAACCCAGACAATCTTTACATTAGCAACAGGCGGCGAGCATCAACGAGGGTTATGGTCACTGGATTATCAGCTAGGTTATGCCAAGTCGGATGAAACAGATCCTGATGGGCTTTATTACGTTTTTGTATCAGAAAATCCCAGTGTAGAGGCAAACTTAGAAACTGAGATCCCGCAAATTTCGGTTAATACGATGGCTAACGATTTAGCCAATTACGATCTTGATGAAATTAGCTTTGAAAAAAATCTGGCTGAAGATACAGAAACCAGTATTCAAGGAAACATCGCTAAGTCCTTTGAAAACAAACATGGACTCACCTTAGTCAAATCTGGTTTTAAGTACCGTCAACGCGAAAAATCGGCGCTGGCTAACATCAGTATTTATGGTGGTGATTTTGACAGCGTAAATGGCAGTAAATTTGCTACCGGTGAACTTGATTATAATTTAGGTGATTTTGGTCCAGGTCTGAACCGAGCGCTTCTCAGAGAAGACTTTACGCAACAACTGCCTTTGTTAGAGCTTGAAGCATTAGACTCCGAAGTTGAATCTAATGGTGCTTCATATGTCAGCACCGAAGATATTTTTGCTGCCTATGTTATGGGCCAATTTGATTGGGAAAAATTACGACTTGTCGGTGGCATTCGATATGAAAAAACCGACTTCACAACGTCTGGTATGCGTGTCGAACTCATTAATGATGAAGAAAACGACATCGAAGAGGTTATTAATACACCTTGGGCTACTGAGCGAGATTATGACTATTTGTTATTTAGTTTCAATGCTCGCTACGCTTTTTCCGATGAAGTGGTGATGCGCGGTGCTTATTCGCAAACAATTTCACGCCCAATATTTGAACAGTCCGCTGCTTTTCAAATTATTGAGTCAAACACAGAAGACGACGACGGTGAATTTGTTACAGAGCGCGAGGCTGAAGTAGGTAACCCAGAGTTGCAACCCTATGAATCAGACAACTTCGATTTATCAGTTGAATATTATCCCGGCACTATTGGCGTATTATCAGCGGGCTTATTTTATAAAGAAATTGATAACTTCATTATAGTTGCAGATGTCGCGGGAACCCCGCAATGGCAAGGTTTTGAAGAGGTGTTTCAGCCCGTCAATGGTGATAAGGCAACATTAACAGGAATGGAGTTGTCTTGGGTGAAAGCGTTTGACAGTGGACTATTACTTGCCGCTAACGGCACTTTCTCAAGTACTGATGCAACCACCTTTTTGGACGGTGAAAAATTTGAAACTGACTTGCCAAACCAATCCGATCGGATTGGTAATCTCACCGTGGGATATGAAAATAATAGCTGGTCGCTGCGCCTAACGATGTCTTATAAGAGTGATAACTTAGAAGAGATTGATGGTGATATGTTGCGCATTGAAGATGATTATCAACATATAGATTTCTCAGGTAAATACTTCATTAACGACGATATGAATATCTATTTTAATGCCATAAATTTAAGCAACGAAAGTTTCTATAACTACTTTGATACGCGCAACAGAAATGCTCAGTTCGAAGAGTATGGCCGCACTTTCGAGTTAGGGTTTCGCTGGCAATTATAAGCCACTTAACTTTAATTCAAATTGCCTAAACATTTAACAAGTTTAATACGTTTAACAAGTCATCGACTCAATTGGTGGCTTGCGTTATTTTGAGGATTTTATGAGTCAGATACCTAAGTCATGTTCTATTTATCTATTGATTGTTTTATGGCAATTGATAACGATTACTCCAACGCTTGCCGCGCCACCATTTATAAATGCGCAAAGCTATGATGATAAATATTACCAAGCCCATGAAATAAAACAGCTGTACGCTGAAGACTCGGATGTGGATTTACTAATACTTGGCGATTGGGGCCGAAATGGACATTATTCACAACGTTCAGTGGCTAAATGGATGGATATTGCTTCTCACTATCTGGATGCAGAAATGGTCGTAACCACCGGCGACAATTTTTACGATAACGGTGTGGCATCCATTCACGACCCCATTTGGAATACTTCGTTTGAGCAAATTTATCAGGGACCTAATTTATTTATTGATTGGTATCCTACCTTGGGAAACCACGATTATAGAGGCAATTGGCAAGCCCAAATTGACTACAGTCAAGTGAGTCGGCGCTGGGAGCTACCGGCACAGTACTATGAAAAACTGATTACGCTTGATGACGGTACTCAAGCACATTTGTTATTTATTGATACAAGCCCACTTAACCCCGACTATCAGGGCGAGACTAAATACCAAGAAACTCAAAAACAAGACGCCGATGCGCAACTTACATGGCTTCATCAAACGTTATCCAACAGTAAAGCGGACTGGCGCATTGTGTTTGGACATCATCCACTGTACTCGAGTGGCAAACGCTATGGCGCAACCGACGGGATCAAATCAGTACTAGAGCCTGTTTTAGAAAAATACAGTGTACATGCTTACTTTGCAGGTCATGAGCATGACCTGCAGCACAACCAAGTAGCAGGTAAAACGGTTGAACATTTTATTTCGGGTGCTGGCTCAAAACTACGCCCTACGGGAAAAGTAGATTTCACGCGTTTTTCATCTTCAAGTGCTGGGTTTGCTGCTCTATCTATCGGTACTGATGCCCTTGTGGTGCAATTTATTGGTGACAACGGCAATGTTGTTTATCGTTACAACATCGAACGAGAAGCAAAATGAAAATAACGCAATCTGTTTGTATTTTATTGGCGATGGCTTTGCTTGGTAGCTGTCAGTTCAACACAGTTCAAAATAAGACTGACAGTAAGAATTTGTTATTTAAACAGATAGATATACAAGGGCAAGAAGCCTATCCAATTGATTTACCCAATGCCAATGGGTGGTTAGTTGTTGACGAAGGTGAAGGTTTAACATGGCTCGACAGCGACTTTACGCCAATTAGTCAATGGAGTGGCAAGGTGGCAACTATTGATTGGCGTATTTCATTACAACAACCACACATGTTGTTGATTGCCGCTTTAGATGACAGCACGTCCGCTACCCATCTTTTGCATTTTGATCTTGCGCAAGCCTCATTTAATAAACTGGCTAGCTTGCCTGCGAATGAATCGGATATCGAAGGGGTGTGCCTTGGCAATACCCGTGACGGCTTATCTTTGTTCACGATTGACACGTTAGGTGTTCTTCAACATCACGGGATTGAAATCGAGCTTGTTGACAGTCAATTGAGCGCACGTTTGCCAGCCATTAGATCTTTAAATATTGGCCCCAATATGTCTGACTGTGCAGTGATTGATACAACACATCAATTATTAATAGCCGAGGAAGAAGTTGGAATATGGCAATATGATGCACTTAACGAAGGCGAAAACGAACGTAAGTTGATACCTTTTACAGTGTCTGGAGAAGTCGAAAGCATTAGTACGCATGCATCAGGATATGTTTTTGCAGCCAGTCCTGAGAGCGACAAAATTTGGGTGTTCGATACACAGGACGATCCTAATTTACGGCCTACTGGTGCAGATATCAGCTTACCCAATAATATTCGTTTATCGTCAATTAATATGGCTACAAACAGCGCTAAATTATTGATGGGAGCATACGATGAAAGTCAGCAACAATTGTACGCAATAGAAGTGGATTGGTTGGCAGCTCAAATTGATGAAACTAAGCTGTCTGTTAAAAAAAATAAACTCCAGCAAGCTGATTTTGATGCAGTAGAGGCGTTTTATGCTGTTGCTGAAACCGATTCAGTTCAGCGCTTTGGTGATGCCGCAGATGACCCTGCTATTTGGATACACGCCAGCCGGCCCGAAAAAAGTCTAATTTTTGGAACGGATAAAAAATATGGCCTGAATATTTATAGTTTACGCGGTGAGTTAGTACAAACCCTAGCGGTAGGTAAAATAAATAACATCGACATCCGTCAAAACATATTCGTTAACGGTCAATATAAAGACATCGCTGTGGCCAGTAATCGTTCAAATCAATCTATGACGGTGTTTAGTATTGATGAGTCCGGTATGGCTAAACACTTGATTGATATTTCAACAGACCTAAATGATGTTTATGGTCTTTGTTTGTATCTGCATGACGACCAACTTGAGGTGATTATCAACGATACGGACGGTCAATTTAATCGCTACCAATTAGCCATCAACACAAGCGAAATCGGCGCAAAGAAAATTGATGCATTTAAAGCCAATAGCCAACCCGAGGGGTGTGTAGTGGATGACGACACCAAGCGTTTGTTTTTTGGTGAGGAATCAACGGGGGTGTGGAAAATGCAACTAGATAACATCAATGGACAGCCCGAACTTATCGCAAAAGCGCAAGCACCGGTTAAGGCAGACATTGAAGGAATGGGGATTTATACTATTGATGGCGAAAAGTTTTTGGTGGTATCCAGCCAAGGAAATAACCGTTTTGCTATTTATCGCATCGATGCCAACAATGAATTGTTGGGTGTATTTGCAATAGGTGCGAATAAGGTCTGTCTCTGATAAACATCTCCGAGCCCACG
>OOEC01000057.1_pt1 | contig 13574 bp, 2 predicted proteins | sample 1670421 | NCBI WGS metagenome assembly OOEC01 (sample SAMEA98148418, study PRJEB22522) | marine metagenome | biome: marine biome; feature: marine water body; material: sea ice | place: Arctic Ocean | collected 14-Sep-2015 | depth 1.435 m
TGACACAGGACGAGGCCAGCAACACTGCGACCAGTGAAGCAACACCACAAAAACCTTCGCTACCAGCGCGGACATTGAAAGCTGGAACTTGACACCCAAGGAAAGGAATGAAATGAAGAGCAGCATGGAGCAGGCGATGCGAGATTCAAGGGAGAACGAGCAATACGTAAACATGGTTAGCCAAGAGATGCAGGAGATAAGAGACTCCTATTCAGAAAGGAGAACACAAGCATCAAACGAAAGTGAGAGACAAATTGAGGACGAGATAAGACGACTGGAAGCGGCGTACGCAGAAAAGCTGAAAGGCGAGATGGATCGATTGGGAATTCAGGAGGAGGAACAGGCAAGTGATAAGCAATCGACACTTACGGACCTGCGAGAACGAGGTCTGGAATGCAGGGAGCAACTTGGGGAGTTCACATCAGAAGGGGGACGCCGACCGAATGGCACGAAAATCAACATAAGGGCATTACCAGAAATGAGTTCATCCCCATGCGCACCACAGACCAGTCAATCTCCACGAAACAACCCCTATTCGAGAGGCAACCCACCGACTCACACTCCAAAGAAGGCTCAGAGGGAACAATCGAGCCCGAGACGTGGTGGCACGAAGGAACCAATAAGAAAGAAGATGGTTACCCAGGCTGACATCAGGACATTCATGGGCTTGCCCACGGGCAACAAACCCAAACCGGCGGAACCAAAGGAAAAACCCAAAACGAATGAAGGATCAGAGGACATGTCATCCACGTACTCCTCCAACCAAGAGTCAGAGACACAAACAACCCCGGTTCGGACGAAAAACAAGGAAGACAGGCGAGACCAAGAATCACACCAAAACCGAATAAAACCCAAGGAACTTGGGAAGACTACTGAAAGCAACGACACCAAACCACCATACTGGAAGACAAAACCTGAAGAATCCAATCAACAGAATAAAACACCGGGGAGGTGGAACACAGGGAGAACGTTTTATCCCAGTTCAAACTCACGTGTGCGTGAGGAACCTCACACCGAAAGGACCAAGACAGATGGACTCGCAAGAGAAACGTCCCACGTCAGAGAACAAGGATCCGACACCAGGACGCGAACTCCGGAGATGAAGACCACGACCAGGCCGAATCAAACGCAAACACCCGAGACAATCACAAAGAAGGGTGAGAAGCGGAGGACGAGGAAACACAGAGCTCGGAGACAGAGAGACTCCTCACCCTCAAGCACAGAAATGAGCTCAGACGAGGACAGCCAGACATCCAAGGCACTATACAGAAGAGTGAAGGGAATGGAGAGGGCCCAGTATCAAATGAGAGGACTCATCCAAATGGTTGCGGAGATGCACTCACACCACATGGGTAGTGACACAGGCATCTACAAAAAGAAGAAGAAGGACTGCCCGCCCCCCGAAAAGTTTCAAGGAACGGAAGGCGAAGCCTGCGAGATATGGCTGGAATTGTTCCATGAATGGGCAAACACGCAGAACCTCACACCAAAAGCCGAAGTGGCAGCTTTATTGAAGAGTGTCGGCAAGATACCATCGCGGGTACTCAACAACCTGCCACCAGATGAGCGATGGGATCCTCAAGCGAACTACCGGGCACTGCAGGAACGCTGGTCACACGGCAATGCCAGGGAAGTAAACAGGAAAGACTTCAGCTCAAGGAAACAGAGAGAGGGGGAGAGCCTGGAAGAATACATGGACGAGCTGTGCCGCATACGACGAAGTGGCTGGAAGGGGGAATCCACTGACACCTTCGAAGAAGCTGTAAAGAACGCTTTCTGGATTGGGATCAAGAGTGAGGTGGTAATGGAGCAGATGTGGAACATTTTGCAGCTCCAGGAACTACAAGACATATCGCTCAAAGAGGTTCTCGCCAATGCTAAGAGAGCCAAATACGTGACAGAACAGAAAGGCCTCAGGAATAGGCAACCCTCCAATCGACCAAACAATTACACATCCAATGCCAACTACGAACCAAGGCAAGAAAGAGGTCAGAACACATTCAAAGGAAATGGTGGGAAATGCTACGGATGTGGAGGGGCACACATGATCGCGGACTGCAAAGATCCATTCCTCATGAAAAACGGCAACAACGTGAAGATGATGCTGGAATCAGGGACATCGGAAAACGAACTATGGGAGCTAGCACAGAGGGCTGCTGAAGCAGATTACTGTGCCGAGTCCATAGCCAGGTGCATAGATGGTGGTGGACTATATGCCATGGAACGTAAACCGGGTTCATGCTTCAGATGTGGGGAAGCGGGACACAAGGCGAATGAGTGCTCGAATCGACAAAGGGGAGGCAATCCAACCTGCTCCTCCTGTGGGAACGCAGGCCACTCCGCGCAGGACTGCATGAGAAGAGCCGGGAACAACCAAAAGAATGGAGTAACTTGCTACGCCTGTGGAGAGAGCGGACACTATGCAAATGAATGCAACTCAGAACGGATTGGAAAGCCGGCAATGATGGGAGACCGACCCAACCACCTGAGGAGATCCACTCCAGAGCTGACACTGGCCACTCTCGAATCAAGAATGACGGCCCACGAACAGAAAACGGACAAGATCTACGCATGCCTGGAGAATTTATGCAAAACACTGGGAGATGCACGAAGTTTAGGGGCACAGGCCACCCCGCACAACGAGCCTCTGAGCATATTACAGAGACAGGATAGCGCACAGCCCCATGCTAGTGCGTCTCCAGACATCCCAAAAAACTAGAGGACTGTCCCAGGGGATCAAAGAACGAAGCCTCAAACCCTGGTGACATTGACATAACTGAGGCAGACAACCAGAAGAAGGACCACGTTCAACAAGAAGAAGCACATAACTTAGCGGAACGCCAACAAGATCAACATAGAATACGCATCGAATCTGAACGAAATCATGTACCATTCACGACAGGAAAACAGGGTGTACGTCCACATGGAAAGCTGCGAAACTTTCCTAGTGCCTCACCGTGCATGAATCGGACGGGTGTTCGTGCACCAGCCTTAGGCATCTCGCACTGTCAAGATAAGGCTGATGACTCACTCACGGCGGATCGTAAAAAGGATGTTCGTCCATCAGGAAAGGCGAACCCTCTGCCTGGTGACTCATCCAAGAAACACAAACAGAATAGGGAAAAGGAAGGACGAGCCAAGGGAGCGGTGCGAACCACTGCACCCGAAGCGAGTCTGGACCTAGTCCCTATAGATACTAAAAACGTGACCAACAACGCAACGAAGATTGACGAAAACATAGCCAAGAATGAGAAGGGAGAGGAAATGACCCCGGAAGTCTTTGAGACACTCACGACCTGTGAAGCCGTGACACAAGGCGAGGTGACGAATGGGAAACCCCTTACGAAGAAGGAGGAACGTACCGAAAGCCTAAACTCGCAAGACAGGGAAGAAAGGTGGAACAGAACAAGAATCATATACCCCAACGCGGGCCACAACGAAGTACTAGTGACCCTGGGTGAATCACAACGAAGATGTGAGGTCACAGGTGGGACGGAAGTCACACTGGTGTCGAAAAGAACATGGCATTCGTACGTCAGACTCCGACGTAACAACGGCAGACCTCATCTAGCATATGAGACGCACATGAAACTACCTCAACAAGAAAGGACATCACGGAAAGTGATCAAGCAATATGGAACCACTGCCCTCCCGGTATCTGGACCCTTCACAGCAACCTTCTGGATAGATGGCTTCGAAGTCAGGACGGAAGTTTACGTAACTGGGGACCACAGGTTCAAAGAGCAATTCGTGATGGGAGAAGAGATGTGGCTACCCAAGAACCTGAAGACAATGCACCAAACAGAATACATCAACGAGAAGAAAAAACTGGAAGAGCACACGCATGAAGTGAACAACAGATGCGCGACACGCATACTGGTGAACAACAAGAAGGTCGATGCATTGATAGACACAGGAGCGGGGCCCAGTGTAATGGGAATCAAAACCTACATAGACCTGGGAGGCACTCCGGATACACTATCGAAAATCACGTATGATCTCATAGCTGCAAATGACACTCCCATGAAAACATATGGAGTCACCGAGTTCATGCAATTCGAAATCGGAGGACAAACATATGATATCCCATTCACTGTGGTCGACAACCTGGGCGATGATGACGTGATCTTGGGAAGAGACTTCCTCCAAAGGTACGATGTACTAGTGGACTTACCGAAGAATCGCATCACCATTCGAAACACACATCAGGCCTACAGTGTGCGAGCCATTACGAACATCGGAAGAACGAAGTCCAACTTCACTGCCAAGGCTGAAGAAGCATTCATCCTGAAGGGAGAGGAGGTCAAACTCATTCAATTCAGCGTGAACAGAAAGAAGGCCAATGGCAAACAGGACGAAGAATTGGGCGCACTCTGGCAAGGGTACGTGGAAACGACAAGAGAGGGCCGCATGGCACAAAAAGGAGCAGGAATTGGGAACGCATTGATCACGGTAAGAGATGGGAAAATTCACCTTCCCGTTCTCAATGCTAACCAGGACAGGGAGAGGGAGACTAAAATCAATCCAAAGGACACAATAGTGCAGATACAACCAGTATACGTCACCTACCAAAGACAAGACGAAGGAGGTATGGAGGTGAAGTACAGTTGGATCAAGGAGCACATCAGGCATGTGGAGATTGGGGAAAGATCCGATTCTCTCTCGGACGAAGACTCCAGCGGCAGCAGCCCAAGAGCACCCATGAGCCTTGCCGAATCACAGACGACCTTCAGTACGCGAACCAACTTTCCATTGGAAAGCAGGCCTGAGGACGTCACAAAAGAGAAGGTGTTCCTGACGAGACCAGAAACAAAGCACCTAGAGAGCACCTTGAATGGCAGACAGATGACCGAACTCGAAAGACTACTGGACGATTACCAAGGATTGTTTTCACAAACAAAGACGGACATTGGCAGAACCGACGTCATGCAACATGACATAGTCTTAGAAGTTGGGAGTAGACCATTCAGGGAGGCAATGAGGCGCATGGCCCCGGACAAGCGAAGGATGGCTGACGAACAAATACAACTCCTGATTGAAATGAGTGTCATACGACCCAGCAACTCGCCATTCGCCTCGGCGGTAGTACTAGCGAACAAGAATGACGGATCCAAACGCTTCTGCATGGACTTCCGAAAACTAAATGATCTGACCATAAAGGATGCATTCCCACTTCCAAGAATAGATGAAAGCCTGGAGAGCCTTGGCACTGCTAAATACTTCACCTCTTTGGACATGGGTAGTGCCTTTTGGCAAGTAGAGCTGACGGAAGAATCGATAGCTAAGACTGCCTTCATCACCTGTGATGGCCTGTGGGAATGGACTCGCATGCCATTTGGGTTATGCAACGCAACGGCGACGTTCCAAAGGCTCATGTCCAAGGTACTAAAGAACGTGAGCAATCGTTACGGCAACTTGGTACTCTGCTACGTAGATGACATACTGATAGCAACCAGAACGGTAGAAGAACACTTGCAGAGGCTTCGAGAAGTATTTCAATGCTTGCGAAGAGCTGGTTTAAAGCTAAAAGCATCCAAGTGTAAACTACTAGACACTGAAATCAAGTTCCTTGGAAGAAGGATAACTGAAGAAGGGATTGAACCTGACCCCGAAAACATCTCGAAAGTAGTAACATGGAAGAGTCCGAGGAACGTCAACGAATTGAGTTCGTTTCTAGGCTTCGCCAACTACTACCGGGAATTCGTGAAAGGTTTTGCGGGCATAGTGGCACCCCTGAACAGACTAAAGACCAAAGGCGTGGAATACAAATGGGACGAGATAGCACAGGACGCCTTCGAAAAAGTGAAAACTGCGCTCACAAGCAAACCAGTACTGGCATTACCTGATGAGCACGGAGAGTTCGTACTGGACACAGACGCCAGTGCGGTAGCAATATCAGGCATCCTACACCAGTATCAAACAATTAACGGACAAAGGAAGCTCGTAGTAATATCTTACGGGAGTAGAGGGTTGAGGGCTGCTGAACGAAACTACGGTGCACCAAAGTGCGAAATGCTGGCAGCGTTGACCTTCTGTGAACAATTCAGGACATTCCTGACACCGAAGAAATTCACACTCAGATGCGACAATCAAGCCCTGGCTTGGCTCAAAACGTATTCGACCTCCAGCACCATGGTGGCTCGATGGATAACTCGACTGAGCTCCTTCAACTTTACGATTGTACATCGGGATAGGAGGCTGCACACGAATGCAGACGGACTGTCCAAACAAACACAACATTATGAGAGAGCAGAACAAGTAAAAGAAGAAATGATGCCGGGATTTGACTTTATTAGTCAGGAACAGTTCGACATATTGCCCAAACTCACGCCTCAGGAAGATGATATAAATCATCCGCCATGGCCTGAAACGGGAAGGGAAGAACTAAAATCTGACACAAAAATCGAAGAAAACCCCGAGGATGAGTTGCGATCGGTATGGCTGGACCAAACCGAGTACTACTCTGAGAATAGAACGAGTGTGGAAAGTGAACCATCCCACCTTGAGGATGAACCCAAAATTGCAGTAACAAAAAACAAGGATGAGAAACCTGACGAAACAAATGCACACCCGGAGCCGAATAATAAAGACATGACAGCAACAGAAGGGGACGAGGAGAGTAGCAAACGCACAAGATTGGACGCGGTATCGGAGTACATACAAGAGGACTTTGATGACTTCCCGGACAAAAATGATGACTCATGTGGAACCAACTGCGAGGACTGCGCGATTGTCGACGAGGACGCCCCAAAAGTCAAGAGTCGGGTTATAAAAGGACCTGATGGCGGTGTTTACATTGACAGAAATGGAGCAACGAGAACACAATGCAGACAGGTGGCCCAAGCATGCGCCATTCTAGTCCAACCCAAGTATGGGACACTTCAACTCAAGAAAGCCCAGCGTCAGGACGTAGCCCTCTCCACCATCATCAAATACCTGTTTTTGGAGCAGAGTAATGGAGTAAGACCAGGGAGGACACAACCGGCACTCAAGAGCTTAACCCAAGCACAGAAGGGCTGGTTCACGAAGAACAAGGCTGAACTGGAATTGAGCGACAAGAAAGTCCTACTCAAACGTATTGAAGGACCCGATGGAATCACCATGCGTCGAACAATTGTATTGCCCCAACTGTACCAATGGGAGGTGATGCATGAATCACACGACATGATGGGACACCAAGGAGAGAACAAAACCTATGCCAAGATTGCCGAATACTTTGACTTCCCGGGAATGAGAGAGGAGATCAGCCGATACGTGGCCTCATGCCCGAGATGCCAACAAGCGAGGGGACACAACCCAGTTCGGAATTACCCATTGAAACCCATCGTGACCACGAGAACAAATGAAATGGTGGAGATTGATTTCGAGAAGCTCAGCGTTGCAAAGGACGGGAACATTGGACTACTGGTAGCTGTTGACCATTTCTCCAAATACGCCATGGCATTTCCCATGAAAGAATTCTCAGGTAAAGCAGCGGCCATGGCCCTCTACGACAACTGGGTGTTGACATTCGGATGTCCCGAGATCATTCAATCAGATCAGGGATCTCAATTCGAGTCGGAACTCTTCCAAGAATTCACACGACTAATTGGAACACTCAAGACGAGATCAACACCATACCACCCTCAGACAAATGGCCTGGTTGAACGGCAGAATCGCACATTAGTAGGCATGCTGCGGGTAGCATGCTCCAGGCACCAGGACGACTGGCCCGAACATGTAAAGAAAATGTGCTTTGCATACAACTGCTCGCGACATGAGTCAACCAAACTCACACCTAACATGCTCATGCTCAGCAGGGAAATGGCAACTCCTATATGGTGGTTCTTCCCCAACTTCCAACCGGAAATGAAGATGACGCACTCGGAGTTTGCAAGGAAACACTTACTTGACATGCCAAAGATGAACGAACTTGCCAGACACAACATGCAGGCAGCACAGAAACGACAGAAACGAAATCATGACAAAAAAATAAAGAAGGAATACCAATACCGAGTGGGAGAAAAAGTGTTGGTGTACCTGAATGTAGTACGCAAAGGAGGCGTGAGGAAACTGGAGCGCCAATGGCGCGGACCATTTGAGATAACCCAAATCCATCAAGATGGACGTTTCTATGAATTTGAAAATGGGTACAAAGCCCACTACAATCGACTGAAGATAAACCACATCAGGCCTCATGAGATGCGACCACCCAACTACGAGAACTTTATTGAAGTATGGGACGACATGGATGACTGGACGGTCATTGCACCATCGGATGGAGCACTGTCCTTCACGGAAGAATGGGAATGCTCACACGCCAGCGATGAGGAGTCACTAGCAGAACCAGGACATGGCAAAGAGCACTTCCTGAGAAATAGAGCCACGCTTCAGAACACACAAAGGGACGACTGCGTAACAGGCGAGGAATTCTCAGAAGGGGAAAGCTCGAGAAACGAGAACTACATCGGTCCAGAGGGCGGGTCGATCCCTGAATCATACAGAAACCGCCTACCTTCACAAAAAAGAGCGCAAAGGAACCGGGCAGCAAGAAGTATGGCCGGGGGAATCCCGTCTCAACACGAACTCCAGGAGGAGGCACTCAGTATGGCCGGGGGAATCTCCCCCGAGATAGAAGAAGAACACCAGGATCCGACGATGACAGACATAATCGGGGAAGCTTCATCATCCACCACTGGTGAGACAGAAAATGAATTCAGGGCCGAGAACAACATTGAAGAAGCTATAACGACATTCCCAACAGAATCAATGGAGGAACAAAGTGAGGAAATGGACTTCGTAACACAACAACTGGAAGGATCCTTAATCATCGAGAGGAGGGCAGCTGAATACCCAACATTCGATGATGATGGGACTTATACCAAACCAGGAGAACAGGAGCACACGGAGGAAGAACCACAGTCCATGAGTGCTGGAAGCAACAGCGATGGTGAAAGCACTCTTAAGGGCTCACTCACTGAAATCATAGAGGGGGACGAAGGAGAGAACCAGGAAGAACTGCCAAGAATAGTGGATGAAGTAGACGACGCTGAAAGGGAAGACATCTACCCATCCAGTGAAGACGACTTATTCATACCTTGGACAGGAGGACCTGTCACTCCATATTGGGGGCAGGAAGGGCAGACATCTGAAGACGAGACCGCCCAACCCCAACCACCACCGACTCAAAAATCAAAGACACCTACACTAAACCAAGGAGGCTACAATCTACGAGACAGGAGAGGCGCAGAGACGAAGAAGAAGGAAGACCAGGACTGGGAACAGATGGCGCGAGACAATCAAAGTGTCAGAGACAGCCTACAAAATGACACTATGAAAGACACCATACAGTCCGAGGCAGAATCAGAGATCACAGAAGACGAGCTCAACAGCCTCATTGGGGAAGATAAAAACTCTCGAACACCACCCCTCGAGAGAAGCACCAATACTGAAGACTATGAGGACAAGTTAAGTGTGGAAGAAAACACAGAGGACGAAGCAGAAGAACTGGAATCAGATGAGGATGAAACCAGGACTCTGAGGGGAGACGCGATACCAGAAGAAGAGGAAGAAACAGAAGACATCCTGGAACCGGATGACACAGAAGACATCCTGGAACCGGATGACACAGAAGAGCCCGAGAAGTCCGAGACGCGGGAAGGAACGACATCATGGGTAACCATTTCAGACAAAGACACACAGACCCACCAGCTCATCGTAAACTTAGACACGCAGGAAGACGAAGCAGACTCCGACGAGAATGGAACAAGATCCACAGTCGAGGTCACACGAGAGGGCCTAGAGTACAACGAAACTGAAGCTTGGTCCCATCACGAGACAGGAACCACAGCTGATGTCAACCCAGTGACCACGGAACAAGTACCAGAACAAATCCCTGATAGGGCCCGGAAACGAGTCAAAGCAAAACCGAACAAGAAACAGACGGAAGACACTGAAGGATCTGGGAAAGGAGAGGGAACGTCCTCATGGGCAACTATTTCCACAGGAGAATTCATGATGGCGGGAAGCGACTCCAAGAAAGCAGATGGAAAGACAACCGAGACAGAAGATAGACCATTGGACGCATGCCTACCGGAATACGTATGTCTGGACGAATTCGAACTGGGAGCAACTGAGGACGCTGAGGAAGTGGACATGGGCAAAGCTACAATCAAAAGAAGACAAGCTGAGGTGGAAGTGGAGACCATGGCAGATGACAACCCCCACTGGTCACTCACCATCCAATATGAGGAAGGCTACCTACTGGACACGAAAAACTCCATCGCAATTAGCATGTCCGCGGACTGTGCGATGCAGGTGGGATTGCCAGCGGACATGAAGAAACACTTCGGACACGAGGATTACATCTTCAACCAACGTCGCCAGGTAGGGGAAGTGGCTGTACTGACACCTGCAAAGACGCAGACGAAGAAGGTGAACCAACATGCGTACTACCTGATGACCAAAATACGATACTTCACGAAACCTGAACTCAATGATGTGGAGAAATGCATGATGGCCATGGCAAAGCATGCTCAGCTCAACGGAGTGAGACAAATCAGCATGCCACGCATAGGATGTGGAATGGACAAACTCTCGTGGCGAAAGGTTTACGCAATCATAGACGCAACGTTCCGAAAGACTGACGTAATGATAACAGTATACCTTTTACCAAAGCTGAAGTCCTTTGACTTCCCCAACAAATGGGACGAGACCGACAAAACGACAAAATTTTACAAAGTGTTCGACACATACAGTAGTTATGGGAGCCTGCCGGCCTACGAGGACTGGTTCACTTGGAGAAAGTCAAAGACCATCGCTCAAACACTGAGCGACAATCCTTGACTTGACTGAACACGTAGTTATGGGTTGTTACCATGGGTAGGGATTGGGTGGTAGGGAGGAAAAGAGTAACATTACCTTTTCGACTCCCCAGCTCACTGTACTGCTCATGACCAAAATTGACTGGAATTATAAGTATAGGGGAAGAGTGAGACAACTAGTTATAGTTCCTCGCTAATCCCAACTTCCATACTTGTCAAGATAGGACAATATTGGTCCCAAGCATCATGCCTTACTGGTCAACACTTTGTGTCTGCAAAGTGCTGACTAAAAACACTGATTAAGAATTTGCCGGTTGACATTTGTTTTTTTTTCTCCTCCCCATATAGTTGAGTGTGCATACGTTGATCCGAGAGATCAACCTTAACTTGTGCACCAAATGAGATTGAATTGTGAATGCAACTGACGATTTATATATAACACTGACTTGCATGATGACTGATGATTGATATGTACTTGCGACCATTCCACACGATATATTACATAAAACAGATGACTGCATGTTTAAGTTCTGTCCCTCTATCGAATGAGTACTCAAGGTTGAACAGGTACCACACCAAACAGGACAGTAGTTCGATAAGATTGCTGTAAGTGAGTTATTGTATTTGCCTGACTGAAACTATTAATCCTAAATTTTATGACCACGATTAGCCAACAAAGATGAACAGTCTTCTCTCGACACAAGAAAGAATGTTACTGTCGCAACAGAGGAAGGATGAAGATGAACCAATGCGGATCGGTCAAACAGCGGGAGGAAAAGAACTCGTACAAGCTCGTTATGGGAGACTACATGGGGCGACCCTGGATATGAAGACCATGGGATTGAGAACTCTGGAGGCCACAGCTGAGGTCGTATCTGCCATTGCGCAACCTGTAAAGAGAAGGTTCGTGATCACGTACGCAGATATCACGGAAGATGGGCTCGCACCACCCAAAACTATGAAGTTCACAAACATTCTGGATACGGACGATAAGGAAATGGAGGAGAAGATCAAGCATGGTTTTTCGATGGCTGATAAGATCAACTTCAAACCTTTTGTCCTGAAGTCAAACAGAGTTATTGATCAAGAGGAGGGCGAATTCCTGGACGAAGTCATGGAGCTGCTGGAAAACACGGGATATGCATGGTTCCGACCGAAGCACCAGGATGGGAAACGCTTTACTACCTCTGAGCTGAACTCTGGAAGGGTTCTGCCCGGTCCACGAGAGAGTTCGTTTCGACACACCTCATTGTACCAGATGGCGCGCTGCACAACTCTCATAGTGGCAGACAGCCTGTTAGGGAGTCAGGGCTCCAATGGATACCTGCGGGTGTCAGCATGCCAGGTAGTACTGCCAGGGGCAACCAGCAGGATAATCCGCCGTGTCGCGGATTGGCTACTGCTCCGGGTCGCGAAGAAGGCAACGCGAGTAGTGCTGGTGGCGGGCACCAATGATTGGCTGTCGCTGGTCAACCCAAATACCTCACAACTTCTACAGGTGGCACACGGGGTAGTCACATCGCTATGTACGACGAAACTAGAACGGAACGCCACTGGATACTGGCTTCTTCCGCCATTGACCGAGAGCACTACGGATTGGAGTCTCAGAAGATACATCCAGTACCTTGCGGACAGCTGTAAAGCGAGGAGGGTCTCTTTGACACTCAAACCAGTTTACCCACCGAAGAGCATAGTCATGAGGGATAAAGTACACCCCGTCTCTTGGTGTATCCCATGGATGTTGCTCACGGTGGAAGAAGTGATTCAGCATGAAGAAGGAGCAAACAGAATGATACTGTTCGACAGAGCTCAGGCAGAGAACCTGTTTGCGGTGGGCAGCCTAGTTCGAGAGTCGATTGCCCGAACTCCAAATGGGGATGACTTATGTCATCGCCTATGGAAACGGGTAAAAGACGATGAACTTGTCACCCTGGGGAGACATCTGATGCCTCAAGTAGCCCCAGGATTGTGCGTTGCCCGCCCGAGTCTGAGTCCATCATTGACGAAACCCAAGATTCTGATACAACAGGCCTATGACGAATATCAAGCACTAGAAGTACCTGAGGACAGGGACTGGAACATCTTCCCGGAGCTGAAGATACAGAAAGTCGCACAAACTGGATTCTCCGCACTGGGAGACGCGGTGGTCACGCTAATCAAAGAACTGTATGAACGAAGACCGGTGGAGAACCTCACTATAGACGTGAACTGTGCTCTCACCACTTTGATAGAGCGGGGCCTAAGAAACCTCCCTGGAGTGACCGCAATCATAGATGTGGGAGACGTGGAGAATTGGCTGAAATACGACCCCAAATGGAAAATGCCGGACTGCATGGTGCTGCCAAGTCATAGGAAACGACCGGAACTCAGCGAAAAAGCCTGGAACGACTACTTCTTTAAGCTGAGCTTGGCGGACTTGGGGGGCATCTACGCGATGGTAGGCGCCGAGGCGTTCGCTGATGGGCCAGATGGAATCAGAGAAGTAACCACACTCTGGGATGATGATGACTGGTTCACAGCGAGGCTATTAATAACAAAGAAGGCAGTGAGACTGTTATTAAGTGGCGACAATCCCGAACACATGGGCAAACATGACAACAGAACACAAAAGAAGGTCAAAGCCTGGGGAAGAGCAGAAATAAGACTGTTGACAATAATCAAACACGTGGAACTCCGAGAAGGAAGAAGAATCACGTTGGGAGAATTGTCATGCAGGTTAGGCTCTCACCCACTCAACGTCCAGCAGGCATTGGGAAACCACACATTGGCACT
>OOEC01000060.1_pt1 | contig 13201 bp, 11 predicted proteins | sample 1670421 | NCBI WGS metagenome assembly OOEC01 (sample SAMEA98148418, study PRJEB22522) | marine metagenome | biome: marine biome; feature: marine water body; material: sea ice | place: Arctic Ocean | collected 14-Sep-2015 | depth 1.435 m
CAAATATTCTTGTTACAGGGGCATATCTCAAAATTCTTTTGTTTTTTGAGAAAAGTCTATTTCGTCACAGTAGTTGGTAAATATTTAATATATTGGATTGGGTTTTGGTATTAAATATTGGCTTACAAATGCCCTGCACCGATGCGTACTATTGAATACGAATTAGCAAGTGCTGGTAGAGATGAATTAGCTGTCAGCAAAATGGAAGCAAAAGGGTAATTATTTAATATAGATAATGTTTAACTACATCTACAATAAAAACTTGATGTCTATATGAGGCGACTTGCACTGCAGCATATTAGAGTTTCAAAATAGTAGGTTTTGAAAAACTGTGAAGCAGGTAAGTAGATTACCTCTCTGATCTGACTACTAACGGGTAAAGATTCACATCTGCATAACATATAAACACGTTTGCAGAGATGGTTGCTAAGCAAAATTTGGTCTTCCTTCAAGCTTATTGATAGAATACTAGTAACCTATTTTGAATGAATAAGTCATGACCAATACACCATCAACTGTCCAATCCCCTTGTATCCAAAACTGCTGTCTTAATGACAAAGATATGTGTTTGGGATGTTTTAGAATGATAGATGAAATATTAATTTGGGGCACTGCAACTGTAAAACAGCAACTTGATATTGTGCAGGAATGTGCCTCACGTAAGCGAGAAAGAACTCAACCTAGGTCGCTTTAGTGCATATTACTCTAGCCCCTATGGAAGGAGTGGTTGATCATCTGATGCGCGACATGTTGACCCAAGTGGGTGGGTTTGATTTATGTGTGACTGAGTTTATGAGAATTGTCGATCAACTCATGCCCAAACGTGTGTTTTACAGAATGTGTCCTGAACTCAATAATCAAGGTTGCACACCTAGTGGAGTGCCCGTTAAAGTCCAGCTATTAGGTCAACATGCACACTGGTTAGCTGAAAATGCTTACCGCGCCATTGAACTTGGCTCTCATGGCGTTGATCTTAACTTTGGCTGCCCTGCTAAAACCGTTAATAAGAGCAAAGGTGGTGCGATATTACTGCGTGAGCCTGAAACTATCTACAACATAGTCAGTGTCGTGCGCCAAGCTGTTCCAAAAGAACACACTGTGAGTGTAAAGATGCGTTTGGGGTTTGATGATACGTCTTTGGCAATAGCCAACGCACAGGCCATTGCTGACGCGGGAGCTGATTCGCTAGTTATTCACGCTAGAACAAAAGTTGATGGTTATAAGCCCCCAGCATACTGGGACTGGATTGCCAAAATAAAGCAATATGTCGATATCCCTATCGTGGCCAATGGTGAAATATGGAACAACCATGATGCACTCAATTGCCAGCGCCAATCACAATGCGAAAACATCATGTTAGGTCGTGGTGCTTTGGCTATGCCAAACCTGGCTCAGGTGATTAAAAATCATAAGGCACATATGCCGTGGGAACAAGTCAAGGGTCTGTTGGTTCGATATTCTGGCTACGAACTGTTTGGTGACAAAGGCAAATATTATCCTAACCGTGTGAAGCAATGGTTAGGTTATTTGAGTCGTCAATATCCAGAAGCTGAGGCTTTGTTTATGCGTATTCGAGCATTAAAGAGCGCAGATGAAATTTTGCAGCAAATCCAATCCTAGTAAAACCTTACATATATGTTTAGGGTAACTTAATTACCTAGTTTTAGTTTATTGCTTCACAACAATACAGTCATGATTACAGGGAAAAAAATGAAGAACTTGAATAATAGGCAACAACTTTTCAAATTAGCCGCGGCTGCAGGTTTCTTGTTTTTAGCGGGTTGTTCAGGCAAAGATAAAGCCAAAGAACCAGCATTTAAGATCAATCAAAATCCTTTTCCAAGTACTTACCAACCTATTCCCAGTCATAGTGTTTTAATCACTAATGCAACTATTTTAGACGGTATAGGTGGTCTTTTTAAGGACAGTGCGGTATTGCTGCAAAATGGTAAAATTGTGGCGATCGGTAACGATTTATCTTTACCTGATAGTGGCGTAATTGTTAATGCTAAAGGTAAATGGGTTACCCCTGGTATTATTGACGTGCATAGCCACTTAGGTGTGTATCCCGCTCCTGGCGGAACTGCACATTCTGATGGTAATGAAGCAACTAACCCTGTAACAGCAGAAGTCTGGGCTGAACATTCTATTTGGCCACAAGATGCTGGCTTTCAACGAGCGCTATCAGGTGGCATTACTGTTATGCAAATTCTTCCAGGCTCTGCAAATTTAGTTGGAGGGCGAGGCGTGACAGTCAAAAATTTGCCGGGTACAACCGTTCAAGATATGAAATTTCCTGATGCCCCTTATGGTATGAAGATGGCCTGCGGCGAAAACCCTAAAAGAGTGTATGGCAAAAAAGGTGGACCTTCTACAAGAATGGGTAACGTGGCTGGCTATAGACAAGCTTGGGCTGATGCACAGGATTATCAGCGCACGTGGGATAAATATTATGTTGATCATGAATTAGGTAAAAAAGACGCTAAAGTGCCTAAACGTGACCTTAAACTTGAAACTTTATCTTTGGCTTTAAAGGGAGATATTTTAGTGCATATGCATTGTTATCGTGCTGACGATATGGGCACTATGCTGGATGTAATGAAAGAGTTTAATTACAAAATAGCGGCGTTTCATCATGCAGTTGAGTCTTATAAAATAGCTGATCAATTAGCACAGGCAGGGGTTTGCTCAGCAATGTGGGCCGATTGGTGGGGTTTTAAATTTGAAGCTTATGACGGCATTCAAGAAAATATACCAATGGTTCATGCCGCCAAAGCTTGCGCGATAGTGCACTCCGATAGTGATTTAGGTATCCAAAGATTAAATCAAGAAGCGGCTAAAGCGTGGGCTAATGGTCGTAGAGCGGGTATCGATATTAGCCAGGCAGAGGCGTGGCAGTGGTTATCAGCTAACCCTGCTAAGTCTTTGGGCATATTCGAACAAACAGGCTCTTTGGAAAAAGGCAAGAATGCTGATGTGGTAATTTGGTCAGCCGATCCCTTCTCAACCTATGCTCAAGCAGAGCATGTCTATTTAGATGGAGCACTGATTTATGACCGTCATGATCCGGCATCGTGGCCGGTGAGTGATTTTGAGCTAGGACAACCTGGTGAAGGAGACAGCAAATGAACAAACTGATTATATATTCATTGCTTGGCAGTATGTTGTTAACTCACATTGTTGATGCCAAAAATATAGCCATCGTGGGGGCTAAAGTTTACACCATGTCTTCGCAAGGAACACTTGAGAATGCCACTGTGCTTATAAAGGATGGCAAGATCCAAAAAATCATGGAAGGAGAGCCTGCGTTAGCTGGATACGAAATTATTGACGCAAAAGGTAAAGTGGTAACGCCCGGTTTGATCGGTGCAAGCACTACCTTAGGATTAGTTGATGTAGGCTTTTCTGGAGGCACAAATGATAGTAATTCTAGTCTGACCAGTATTTCTAAAACTGGCGCGGCGTTCGATGTCTCTTATGCCATCAATCCTGATTCGTCGCTAATGGCCATTGCCCGGATTGAAGGCGTCACAACTGCCGCCACTTCAATGGGGAGTACTGGGCAACTTTTTAGTGGTCAAGGAGCTTTGATTTCTTTAGGTGATGTGAGCGAACCGGTGATCCAAGCAAGAGCATTTATCAGCACTAGAGTAGGCAACAGCGGTGCTGATACCATGGGAGGATCTCGGAGTGTACTGTGGGTCAGTCTCGAAAAAGCATTGGCTGAAGCTAAGTTTGCAATTGGTAAATCGCTGACACCAAGCGATGAATGGCATGGGGAATTAAGTAGAGCTGATATTGCGGCACTAGTACCTGTTGTTAAGGGCGAAATACCACTTTTAGTGGATGCCCGCAGAGCTGCTGATATTCGTCAGGTTATTGCTTTAAAGCAACGCCAACCACAATTGAATATTGTCATTACCTATGCAACTGAAGGTTGGCGAGTCGCCAAAGAGTTGGCAGACAACAATATCCCAGTGATCCTTGATCCCGAAGCAAACTTACCCTTTGGTTTTGATCAGTTAGGTTCAACCTTGAAAAATGCGGGTCGATTAGCCGCTGCCGGTGTCAAAGTGAGCATTGGCATGGAGACTCATAATATTCGCTTGGCAAGACAACATGCAGGTAATGCTGTGGCTAATGGATTAAGTTGGAACCAAGGTCTCGCGGCTTTAACTATCAACGTAGCCAAGCTTTATGGTATCGATGATAAATTGGGCAGCCTCGAGGTTGGAAAACATGCTGATGTAGTTATTTGGACTGGTGACCCTCTTGAAGTAACTGAATCTGCTGAACTGGTGTTGATTGCGGGAGAAATTATCGAAATGCACTCTAGGCAAAGTAAACTTAGAGACCGTTATTTACAATTACAAACGGGTAAACGTATGCAATATGTTCGTCCTTAGTTAAGGTGCTAACAACTAAATTTACATATAAAAAAACCGAGTTAATTAACTCGGTTTTTTTTGATTGATGTTCTTAGACACTTACATCAACGAAAGAGCCTACTCGCTGGTCTTGCGAGTTAGAAGATGACTGACTTTCTTGTGTTGCTGGGGTTTCTAACGAAGCTTGTTGCTCAGCTCGATTGATCTGCTGTGCAGAGCCAGTTTGAGTGGGCGCAATCTGAGCTAGTGAACCAGCACCTGATGAACTAATTTCCATTACGTACTCCTATTCTTTACATAGTTGTCTCAAAACAATCCTAGCATAAATTCTAATTAGTTGTTTTTATTCTGCGAGGGGAAAATAATGTCGCCTAATATTTTTTGCATATCTTTCGCTATGATGATTTGTGCTTCAGCATTTGGATGTATACCGTCTCGCTGCATCAAGTTCTTGTCTAAGGCAATGTTTTCTAGGAAGAAAGGAAGCATAATTACAGCATATTTTTCAGATAGTTTTGCATAACTGCTGGTAAACATTTGGGTGTATCTTTTACCGTAATTAGTGGGTATCTGCATTTGTTGTAATATGACCGTTACCTCATTTGATTGGGATAATTGTATTATTTTTTCTAGATTATTGCGCATTTTGCTCACTGGGTGGCCTTGTAATCCATCGTTGCCGCCTAGCTCAACAAAAATATGTGTGGGTTCATGTTGCTTGAGTAGCCTTGGCAATCGAGCAAGCGCGCCATCTGTGGTTTCACCACTGATCGCGGCGTTGACAACATTAACATCTTTGCTTTGCCACGCATCTTGTAACAAACTTACCCAGCCTTGCTCTTGCTTTAGACCGTAAGCAGCACTTAGGCTATCACCTAGAATGAGCAATTTTGTTTCTTTGGCCTGTAACTGATCTGAAATCAGTAGTAAGGGTACAAGGATCAAGATTAAATAAATTTTATTTCGAAACGAATTGATATTAAGAAACAGCACTATGACTCCAACGACTATGATTAAAACAAACGGCATAAGTAAAACAGTTATTACGACTCAAGGTCAACTACAGATCCTCAAGCCAATTAGCTTTGAAGTCAAGGCGGGAGAGTCAATTGCTATAGTTGGCGCATCAGGCTCAGGAAAATCTACCTTGCTTAGCTTATTAGCAGGCCTTGATGAAGTCAGTGAAGGAGAAATATATATTGATGGCCAAGCCATGCAAAATATGGATGAAGAACAGCGTGCTCAGCTAAGAGGCGCAAAAGTAGGCTTCATTTTTCAAAGTTTTATGTTGGTACAAAGCTTAACAGCCTTAGAAAATATTATGTTACCAGCCGAGATTGCTGGTCACGATGATGCGAAAAAAAGGGCCTTGAACATCTTAGAGCTAGTAGGACTTGATCATAGAGCCAGTCATTATCCTAATCAACTATCTGGCGGAGAACAGCAACGAGTGGCAATAGCACGAGCGTTTATTTCTGAGCCCAAAATTTTATTTGCAGATGAACCCACGGGTAATTTGGATGCTACTAACAGTGACAAGATTGAGAAGTTATTATTTGAGTTAAATCAAAATTCTAATACTACGTTAGTACTGGTGACCCACGATCCTGTGTTGGCAGGCAAATGTCAGCGTCAATTACATATGCAAGCGGGTGAATTAACGGAAGTTTTTTCAAACACACCTATCGAGCAAGCCGCTCGACAAGTGGGTTAGTGCTATGACTAATCATACTTTGAGTTTAGCATGGCGACTCTTTCGTCATGAGACAAAACGAGGCGAGTTAACCATTATACTGTTAGCGATAGTTTTATCCGTTGCGTCTGTTTTATCACTTTCTTTATTCAGCGAAAGGCTTAAATATGCTTTAACTGAAAAAAGTGCTGAGTTTATTGCTGCAGACAGAGTGCTTGAGTCAAATACCCCCATTGACCTCGCTTGGATTGAAAAGGCTCAACAGATGGGCTTAAACACAGCACATCAAACTTATGCTCGCTCTATGGTTTTTGCCAATGAACAAATGGACTTAGTCGATCTAAGAGCCGCAGATAAAGGTTACCCCCTAAAAGGTACAGTCAAAGTAGCTGATGAACCATTTGTTCAAGGTGTTGCTATAGACGTTCTGCCTGCTTCGGGGGAGGCTTGGATTGAATCTCAATTGTTTCAAACCTTGGCTATTAAAGTCGGTGATAATATAGAGGTAGGTGACAAAATATTTAAGGTAAGCAAAGTGCTGACTGAAGTGCCTGACGCTGGTTTTAGCGTTTTTGGTGGTGATCCTAAGGTATTGATTTCAAAAGAAGACTTAGCGGCAACAAAAGTTGAAGGTCCAGGCAGCAGAATTGATTATAGCTATTTTTTTACAGGCGATAGTGGCGACTTAGATGATTACTACGAGTGGCTTGAGCCGCAGCTCGACCGTGAAATCCATGATTGGGATTCCATTGATGATGACGAGTCTGGTATTGGCCGAGCAGTAGGCAGGGCAGGGCAATACTTTTTATTAGCGAGTTTGTTAGCGATTGTTTTGGCTGCAGTTTCCATAGCGGTGGCAGCACAGCGTTATAGTATGCGCCATTATGACCCCGTCGCCATTATGAAAACCTTAGGTGCACCAAAAAAAATGGTGCAACAAATTTATTTGTTACAGATTTTGTTCATTACCGCACTGGGTATCAGCATTGGTGTGATGTTGGGTTTTATTATTCAGCAACTCGTGGTTTCAGCCATCGCTGGCAAAGTCGATGTGTCGGTAGATGTCTGGTACTGGCGACCAATAGTTATTTCCGTTTTTACCGGTACTATATGTGCGGTATTATTTTCTTTATACCCTTTACTTAAACTTTTTTCGGTATCGCCATTACGGGTATTACGTCGCGACTTAGGTGCCAATTTGAGCTCTAGGCTGATCCAGTTTGTGGCATCAGGTGGTGCTATATTTTTGTTAATGTGGGCGTATAGCCAAAATATTAAAGTCAGTGCTATCCTGTTTATTTCGGGTATTGTTTTGGTTGTCAGTTTATTTGGTGTTACCTATGGTTTAATTTGGGTAGGACGAAAGCTCGGCCAAGGTAAGATGGGTGCTTGGCAGCTTGCTTGGGCTAGAATTCATCGCCGAGCAATGGACAATAGTGTGCAGTTGATCAGTTTTGCTGTCACTATTATGCTGTTATTAATTGTATTAGTTATGCGTAATGACATGGTACAACAATGGCAAAACCAGTTGCCTGAAGGTACCCCAAACTATTTCTTAGTGAATATTAGTCAAGCACAACAACCAGATCTGCAACAACATTTTGTCACCAATCAAGTAGAGATTGATAAGTTTTATCCTGTTGTTCGTGGCCGTTTTGTTGCGGTTAATGATGAAAAGGTGCGCACTGCTGTATCTAAAGAAGATCCAGACGAACAAGGTAACGGCCGTGATGGGTTAGGCAGAGAAGCGAATTTAACGTGGAGCAGTACTCTTCAAAAAGGCAGTGAGGTAATTGCAGGGAAATGGCTAGGCGATAAAAACAATAGTGATACCGCATCACAAAGACCTTTTGAGGTGTCAATTGAAGAGGGTATTGCTGAACGAATGCGTCTTAGTTTAGATGATAAGTTGACCTTTAATATTGGTAGTGAAGTCGTCGAACTAAAGGTTACAAGTATCAGGAATGTTAATTGGCAATCTATGCAGCCAAATTTTTTCTTTGTGATCGAACCACGTGCGTTGAAGAGTTTTATTCCGACTTATATTTCTAGTTTTAATTTACCAACTGAGCGTAAATCCGATATCACTCAATTAATGCAACCTTTTGGTAACGTTACCTTGATTGATGTTGATGCACGAATTACGCAGTTAAGAAATATTGTTGACCAAGTTTCGATGGCGGTAGAGTTTATTTTGATATTGGTTTTGGCAGCAGGTGCGCTGGTATTGATTGCCCAGGTTCAAGCCAGCATGGATGAACGTCAACAAGAATTAGCCATCCTGCGCACGCTTGGTGCTAAGGGTAGTCTGATAAGAGCCAGCGTGGTGTTTGAATTTATCATTATTGGTGTCGTGGCGGGGGCTATGGCTGCGGTGGCCAATGAATTTAGTTTGTACATGTTACAAACCCAAATATTTCAAATGCCTGCCAGTTTACATTTAGCGTATTGGATCATCGCTCCGGTGGTTGGTGCACTGGTAGTGGGTGTGCTTGGCGCTTTGAGTTGCTGGCGTTTGTTGTCACTCAACACGAGTCAATTGTTACGTCAGATGGTTTAGATATAAATACTAAGAAAGTTGGTGCATTGTGAATCAACTTTCTTACATTGATTATTTTTTTTGAGCAAAATTAGTTGATTGATAACTCACTAAACTATTTTCGCAAACAATTGAAAGCTTCGGATATTTCTGGATAAATAAACTTATAACCGCTTTCTTGCAAGCGTTTAGGCACGACTCTTTGACCATATAAAACTAAATTACCCATTTCTCCCATTATCATTCTGAGTGCAAATTCAGGCACCTTAAATACACAAGGGCGAGACAGAGCTGAAGCAAGTTCTCGGCTGAACTTTCCATTGGTTACGGGGTTGGGTGCAGTAAAATTATAAACTCCTTCACAGCTATCATTAGCAATTAAGTGAGCAATACCTCGGAGCATGTCTTCAAGGTGTATCCATGACATATATTGAGTGCCATCACCAATTGGTCCGCCTAAACCTAATTTGAATGGCAATAGCATTTTTTGTAGTGCACCACCTCTTCTAGTGATGACAACTCCCGTACGCAAAATACATACCCGGGTTTTCTCTGATTGTGCTTTTTTTGCTAAAAATTCCCAGCGTTCGCAAAGTTGATGGCTGAACTCATCGTGAGGAGTTGAAAAGTTTTCATCAATGATTTGGTCTTGTTGACGGCCATAAAAACCAATTGCTGAGCCACTTATTAATAATTTGGGTGGATTTTCACCAGCGTTAATGAGTCGCACTACCTCCTCAGTGATTGACCAACGGCTTTGTTCAATTTTATGTTTTTGTTCATCAGTCCACTTTTTAGCTACTATGGGCTCACCAGCTAAGTTGATCACCACATCATACTCGTCTAAATTATCAAAATGTGTAAGAGTGGATAGGAAGTGTATTTTATGTCCAAGTATCTGTTCGGCCATGGCTACATTTCGGGTGTAAACGGATATGTCGCAAGGCCGTAAAATAGGAATAAGGTTTGAACCGATTAAACCAGAGCCTCCGGTGATAAGTATTTTCATAACTTCCTTAAATTAATATTTGCATTACCCATTTTTGTTACACGACAAGCATAAAGAAACTGAGTCTGCAAAACGTAAAGCGTGGGGTTTATCAACTTCTGCCTCAGCATAGTTTACCCAAGGGTGTTCTGCTGCGATGGCAAGTACATCTGCAGTAAGTTTTTCAAGTAAAGAAAACCTGTTACTTTCAACTAGGTTGATAATTCTTTTGGTGATAGTTTTGTAATTCAACGCATCGACCATTTTATCCGAACCTGTTGCTTGGTCTGCACAGTAATGCATTTTTACGTTAATGACTACATCTTGCATATTAACAATTTCGTCATCGTTAACACCAATATAAGTTCTCAAACGTAAATTTTTAATCCTAATGGTGGCTGGGTTTAACTTCATACTTGTCCCTAGGGTCGGTTAAGCTTTCTTTTATATTATGCGCTATAAAATATCATACAGATCTGCTAATTTGCTCACAAGATTTTCATTAAGAAGCTTCATATGCAAACTAAATCTCAAAGCACCATCAAGATATTAGTGATTATGGCGTCGATAGTCGTAATACTCGCCGGAATTAAAGCTGCAACCGCTATAGTAGTACCATTTTTATTATCGGTGTTTATCGCCATGGCTTGTAGTCCCATCATTACGTGGGCAAATCAATATAGATTACCTAGAGCAATAGCTGTGGTATTAGTAATACTCATCATAGTGACATTTGGATTGATTTTGGCCGGGTTAGTTAGTCAGTCGATGAATGAGTTTAGTTTAAACATACCTAGATATAGAGAGCAATTAGACGGTGAATTTGCTTGGGCTATTGGTCAGTTGGATACTTTTATCTTCAGCGAAGATAAACAGCAATTGTTATCCTATTTAGACCCTGGTGCAGCCATGAATATGGCGACCAATTTGTTGTCTAGTTTAGGAGGGGTGTTAACTGACTTTTTATTGATTTTGTTAATTGTAGTTTTTATGTTGTTTGAAGCAGAATCAGTCCCTAAAAAAATTCATATTGCACTTGATGATCCCAGTATGAAGATACAACAAATTGATAAGTTTTTAGTCTCAGTTAAAAATTACTTGGCGATTAAAACACTGGTTAGCTTGGGTACAGGCATAATTATTGGGTTGTGGTTATACTTTCTTGGTGTTGATCACTTTTTGTTATGGGCTGTTTTAGCCTTTTTGCTTAACTACATCCCCAACATTGGTTCTATCATTGCCGCTGTTCCTGCAGTGTTATTAGCTTTTGTACAATTAGGTGCTACAACAGCAGGGCTAACAGCTTTGGGCTTTGTTGTGTCAAATATGGTGATGGGCAACGTCATTGAACCCCGCTATATGGGACGTGGTTTGGGTTTGTCTACTTTGATTGTCTTTTTGTCTTTAATCTTCTGGGGATGGTTGTTAGGCACAGTAGGCATGTTGTTATCTGTGCCTCTTACTATGATAGTTAAAATAGCTTTAGAGTCTAGCCCAGATACACGTTGGGTAGCGCTATTGTTAGCTAGTGATAGTGACGAAAAAATAAGTAACGAAGAGGAAGTATTAGATACAGAAATAAAGTAGTCGATTTATCTTTTTAAAGTTCATTTTTAAAATTTAATTTTAAAATATAGTGAGAAGATACATTTGACCTAAATTTGGTAATAAATAAAGGGCTGTCTCAGACCACAATCACAAAGCGACATCGGAATGAGCTGAATAAAGATATCGGTGACAAGGTTTTAATCGTATCTCAACAATTTCATCTGTTGTTTAGGGGCGAACAAGGTATGAAGACGCTCAGCTTCTTTTATTTCAATTATGAGTTGTAAGCATCCCTATAACTTAAACAAAACGTCGCTACGAATTATATATTTGGTCCCATTAGTGATTGGTACTGAACTATGGACACAATGTAAAGGATGCATGCCGTGAGGAAAGCACAATATACTGCCAGTTGGTGTGCGAATATCAATATTATTCACCTTGTTGCCTATCATTGCGGGTCTAGTCGGGTCATCCCCATTGATCATAAAGCGTGTTGCACCACCTTGAAACTCATCACTTAGAAAGATTAAAGCTGTCATTTTGCTAAAACGATCCGGATAAGCATTAGCTACCAATTTGTCATTGATAATACGACTTCCTGGCCAAGCACCATCAGAGTGGGGTTTAAAAAAGTCATCTGGATTATAACGATAAAACCGAAAGCGCGCATTGAGCCCTAATGCTTCACTGCCATCAAAAATAGCTTGGCGGTCATCCATTAAATGCACTATGCGCTGCCAAATAGTGCCATCGGTTTGTTCATCCACTATCCAAGTTAAGCTGTCGTTATGACGCACGCTACGCGGTAAAGAAACCGCGGCATCAGGCAAAAATCCTAATTGTTCACTAATACCAATCAGTCTTTCACATTCTTGTTTTGATAAAACATTTAATAACTGAAATGCCCCCGGTACCTCAGACAATTCACGTCTTTCAATATAATCTATATCGTAGCTATCACTTAAGTTTGCTGCATTGACATGGCGATTACCCCAAGCAGGCAAAGCGGGGTGTTCTGCACCAGGCTCCAAAGCGGCAACAAAAAAGTCTAGTGTTGCGTCAGTTTTCTTATTCATATTTTACACTCTCATGAACTGATTTTGGTATTGCTGTATGTTCTTAAATAAATCGTGCACTTAGATAAATTGTATGTTTGGAAAGTTGTATGTCTGAGTAAATTTATGTCTGAGTATGTTGTTTTCTAAAGTTTGCTCATGCAAATTATTTGTTTGTTTGTTCAGCGTTCGCAGCTAAGTAAACTAGCGATGACTGGCAACCGTTCCATGAAAACTGAAACCACTGTGCTTTGCACCTACCTACAGTCATGAAACACTTACGCCTTATTTTTTGGTACCATGCCAGCTTTCAGTTGTTGTGCTGTGTATTTGCACCAGAGTCACCAAATACTAAAGCAGCTAAACCATAAGGTCTATCGCCCAACCGCCTTATACAATTATTAAAACGACTGATAGCGACAATTGGACCTAATGTCTCATCCTGCTATAAAACTCTATAGGGTGTGATATTTGTTACATCAGTGGGTTGTATAAAGGGCAGTTCATAATGAGACTTACTTTGGCATGCTGCGTAGGATTGCGCAATATTGACATTATTTTGAGCCCAAGGACTTGCTTGATAACGCCTAGATGACGCCACCACTTTGTGCTCAAGTTCGCCAGCTATAAGTTCGTCGACATAGATCCGCTCTATAAAAGTGCATATTTGGCTGGTATTTTCAAATGAACTTGCTACCGCAAATGGTGCTGCTTTATCAATGTTGGCATCTACCAATACCTTCCCCGTTTTTGCATCACCGTGAGCAATTTGTAGTACACCTTCTGGTAACACTTCATTTGTGATTCTGACAAAAAAGTCAATAACCAATGGGGTCTCTTCTGAAGGTTTTAACACCACACTATTGGCGGTGACCAATGCGGGAAATAACAATTTATTTGTCATAGTCAATGGATTATTCCAAGGTGAAATAACCCCTAAAACACCCAACGGTCGATATTGAATTTTTGCATTATGTCCTATTGTCT
>OOEC01000063.1_pt1 | contig 13089 bp, 11 predicted proteins | sample 1670421 | NCBI WGS metagenome assembly OOEC01 (sample SAMEA98148418, study PRJEB22522) | marine metagenome | biome: marine biome; feature: marine water body; material: sea ice | place: Arctic Ocean | collected 14-Sep-2015 | depth 1.435 m
CGGTGTTGGTTACATACGATTTGCTTAGGTCTGTCATATAAGTCCGCTCTTATAGTTAAATTTATCTCTCCTTCGTTTTGTGGTTGTAGAACGTAGACTAAAGCCACATATTGTTTGTGTACTTCTAGATGAATAAATTGGTTTTGCAAATATTTGTTAGCCTGGGGATTGAGTGCAATCACCATCAAACCTGAGGTGGACATGTCAAGTCGGTGAACAATAATTGGCCCAGTGGCGTCAGGAAATTGCTGTTTTATTCGCAGGTATACAGAATCAGATATTTCTTTACCGGGTACGGACAGAAACTCTGAGGGTTTGTTTACGACTAATATGTCTTGATCTCGATAAATAATATCGAGGTTTTTACCTTGTGCATAATTATAAAGAAATGGGTTTTCATCCATCTGCATACCGACCAACATATGTTTTAAAATAGGCTGACATTTACCTGTACAGGCAGGGTAATACTGCTGATGTTTTTTGACTTCTGATTTAGGTGAGGCACCCCACCAAAATTCAGCCATAGCCAGTGGCATTAAGTGATGCTGAAACGCGTATTGTAATAACTTGGGTGCAGCACATTCCCCTGCCCCAGCTGGAGGGGTTTTAAGCGCAGTTTCTGCAAAAATGTCCACTAAACTTTTAGGTACAAGCTTTTTATTTAAAAACTGGTATTGTGAAAATATTCTATTTTGTAAATCGGCCGAAAGAGTTTTTCGTTGTAATTTTAACTCTGCTATTGGCTTAGTCAACTGATCCATTTTTACCTGTCGTTGTCTTATTGATTGTTGCGACTGGTTATTTAACTCTTTTAACCGCCATTTATCATAAACACTTTGTTGCGCTAGCTCTTTTAGCTCTTTATCTGTGATGGAACTGTTTAAGTCATTCTGAAGTGTTTGTCGCTGTATTTTGCGGGCTTTACGGTTCTCTACTAGTTCGCCCCTTAGCACTAATAATTGTTGAGTATGATCTGCCTTTAATGTAATTAATTCTTGCTCTAAGAAGAATAGTTTTTGGTTGTCTTGTAACTCTTTTATTTTTTCATTGAGTTTATTAATAGCAACCTTTTCAGATAGAAAAAAACTGTCCTCAGTCAATAAATCAAATACTGGGGGTACAAAACCATGAATATGATTTTTCTCGGCTAACTTACCTGAAAAAGCGGATATAAAACCTAACTCTTCAGCTGTATTCTTTACCAGTAGCACCCCAAACATCTTACCAATGATATTATTGGGATCATCAAACAAACCAAAGTTGTGCTGCCACTGAGTTTGAGTCACAAGGTGTTTTTGTAATTGCTGCGCAGCTAATACACATAGAGGATGCGGTTGATAATAAAATGGAAAAGTAAAACGTTCAGGTAAGTGATGTTTTTCAATAGACGATGTAAAACGAGTAAAACATGGCTCTTTAATTTCTAAACCTCTTAATTCTGAAATTTCAACATATACACATGACGCTCAATGCTAAACGTTATTCACAAACACTACCAATATAATCAGAGCAAAGTAAGCCACCACTGCGCAGACATCAAAGTCATGTTCGTAGTTACAACGCATACTCATCAATTAATTGGAGTGATAAGAAATTGTTCTAATGAATTAACAATGACATATTAACTTAGCCATGATTGTATACTCAAATAAAATTACGGGTAAATTCAGGGCAAACTATGCACTTAGCACATATTGAAAAAACCTCGTTAGGCTTTTTTCCTACTCCTTTGGTTGAATTGTCGAAGTTAAGTCAATTTTTGGGTGGCCCAAAGATATTCATGAAAAGAGACGACCTAACAGGTCTAGCCTTAGGCGGAAATAAAACAAGAAAGCTCGAATACATAATGGCCGATGCGCTGAGACAAGGCTGTGATACAGTTATTACCGCTGGTGCTGCTCAGTCTAACCATTGCCGTCAAACTGCTGCAGCCGCCGCGATGCTAAATCTAGAGTGTCATTTGTTACTTGGCGGGGAAGCGCCAAATAAAGCACAAGGTAACTTATTATTAGATCAGATGTTTGCTTGTCACATTCATTGGACAGGAGCAAATCGAAAAGGGGAAGATATACCCCGCATATTTGAACAACTCAAAGCTAAGGGCAAAAAGCCCTATTTAGTGCCTTATGGTGGTTCTAATGAGCTAGGGGCCATCTCATTTATTGATGCTGTGGCTGAGTTGGAGCATCAAAAAAAAGGACGTGAGTTTTCACATGTGGTATTTGCTTCCAGTTCTGGTGGTACTCACGCAGGCTTAATTTTAGGTAAACAAATTTACAATAAAACGTTTGAATTAGTGGGTATCAATATAGACAAAGACACCAATATCGAGCTGCCATTTGAGCAACTCGTGACACAGCTTGTTAATGCTTCTGCAAAAACCATAGGCCTTGATTATACCTTTTCGCAAGAGCAGCTCATTTTAAACTCAGATTATGTAGGTGGTGGCTACGGTATTGTTGGGCCACAAGAAAATGAAGCCATTGCATTAACGGCTAAGTTTGAAGGTATATTACTAGATCCTGTTTATACAGGAAGAGCCATGAGTGGGCTTATTCATCTTATTCGTTCAGGCAAGATAACAAAAAATGACGAAGTCCTTTTTTGGCATACAGGTGGAGCGCCTTCTTTGTTTGCCTATGCAGATGATTTAGACTTCTCTCAACCTGATAGCGTAAACTAAAATGACGCCAGTACCCTTAATGAACACAGATAGAGATGTAAAATGATCTTCAAACTTTTGTCGCCCTGTTCTTTGCTATAACATTATGTTTTTTGTTTAAATAATTGAGTTTAAAGGTACGTTTTGATGCAAGAAAAGTCTACGGGTCGTTTTTTGGGGTTAACACCCATACTATTATTTATGCTGTTAGTGATTGGCAGTGGCGTGTTGACACAAAACTTTTCGACCATGCCTATCTTAGTTGCTTTTGCAATATCGGCGGGGTTTGCATTATTACTCAACGACTCAAAAAAAAGATTATCTATAGCTGAGAAGATTGATATTTTTTGTCGAGGTGGTGGTGATAAAACGATTATTTTATTGGCGATAATTTTTTTACTAGCAGGGGCTTTTTATGCAGTTACAATCGATATTGGGGCGCGTGATGCCACAGTAAATTGGGCACTAAATTATGTGCCAACAGCCTACTTATTACCGGGTTTATTTATAATAACTAGCTTTATTGCCTTCGCTATGGGTACATCTATGGGCACAATCACCGCCATCACACCTATAGGCATTGGCCTAGCCGAAAGCCTCGGTGTGCCTGTTCCACTTGCAGTGGGTATAGTAATTGGTGGGGCAATGTTTGGTGATAACTTATCTTTCATTTCAGATACCACCATAGCCGCCACTCGTACCCAAGGAGTGCAATTGAAAGAAAAATTTAAAGCTAACTTGATCATTGTTTTACCCGCTGCATTACTCACCGCTATGTTACTTATATTTGTGGATATTGACGGCAGTGCTGTCATTACATCCGAGGATTATGATGCTTGGTTAATGTTGCCTTATCTTTTGATTATTGGCTGCGCATTACTCGGTGTTAACGTAATAAGTGTGTTGGGCGTAGGTATTGGTAGTGCTTGTGCGGTAGGTTTAACAAAGGGGTTGTTTACCTTGCCTTCTATGCTGCTAAGCATACAAAAAGGCATGGGATGGATGCAAGATATGGTCGCCATTGCATTAATGATCGGTGGCATAGTGGCTTTAATGAAAGCTTACGGTGGCATTCAATGGTTAGTGAACCAAATCACTACACGTATCTCCAGCAAAAAAGGTGCTGAATATGGTACCGCAGCATTAGTCAGTACATTAGATATAGCCACAGCAAACAATACCATTGCCATTGTATCGACGGGTCCTATTGCCAAGGACTTGGGCGAAAAATATGATTTAGATCCAAGGCGTACAGCAAGCTTACTAGATATTTTTTCTTGTGGGTTTCAAGGTTTAGTGCCCTATGGTGGCCAACTCTTAGCTGCGGCTAGTCTGGCTGGTTTATCACCTTTAGCATTGACCCCTTACTGCTGGTATCCGATGTTGATTTTAGTCTTTGGCGTTATCGCCATTGCCACCGGCCTACCAAAATTTAAAGACCAAGCAATAGACGACTTTAACTGATATCAGAAAAATCTACGCAGTAGCAAATACACACTAATTGATATTGTCGGGAACCTAAACAGTGCTAGGCTGAAGCTTTTGTAACAAATCATACAACCCGGTTTCATCTACATTAACCACTTTTTCTGCGGTTTGTCGGATACGTGTTTGGGTATTGTGGCTACAGTTGGAAATAACATTTGCATCAATCGTATCTATCTTATTGCATAGAGATAAGGGTTCAGGGTGCATGGCTAACCACAGGTGAGCAGAATGTAATTGTCCATTATTGATGAGTTGACTAGTCTGTTGACAGGTTTGCCAATATTGATCGTTCGCGCTTAAAGGATTGCCGCGATAATGATTGAGATTGTGATTAATATCAGTGGTCTGATTTAACTCTTTAGATTCTTTTAGGTATGGCCGTTTGGTACAGTCTTGTTCAAGCATCGCGAGTATTAACGCAAATTTCGCTCCCTCACCCGCGGCACGGTTAATCGTGCCGTTTAATTCATGGTCACTTGATAATAATGCTTCACCAATAGCATTGAAATCAGGTTGATTTGTATTGACCGAATCGAGCAAGATGACTACCGCTGAAAAATAAACAGATACCTAGTTATCGCACCAACAACCCAAGACTTTAGCCTCAAATGTTCTAATGATGGGAACAGTGATGTCTAGTCGTCAACTTATATGCCAGCTTACTCATAAAAAACAGAACAAGCGTAAAAAATATTTAACTACAAAGAACACGGAGTGTAGCGGGATAGAAGGATAGAAGGATAGAGGGTGACGAAAAATTAATGAGGATGAGATAGCGTGGATATCATTTGTCACACTTTACGTTACCCCAGATAATTTGATGGGTATTGGGTACATTACCTGGGGTTATTACTGAATAAAAAACACGTCTAATTATTAGCCATCATTTACCTTTAGCATAATCCCTTAGCTATAGTGAGAAATGTTCTCACTTTTGCCCAAACAGCTTAGGGATCAAAACAGGGGTCTTTTTCTTGTAAGCGTGATAGTCAGGGCTGTCTGCCCATCGTTTATCGGCCTGCGTTTCTTGCAAGGAAATACCACTAATCTTTGTTAATAATAAAATGACAAACAACGGCGAAATAAGTGTGACTAGTTGCCATTGATACAAAGCTGGGTAAGCAATAATTGCAACACCTATCCATAACAAAATTTCACCAAAATAATTGGGATGCCGAGAACGAGCCCACAACCCAGTTTGAATAAATTCTTTTTGTGTATTTCTTTGCTGTCTGAACACCCGTTTTTGGTTGTCTGCCAACGCTTCAATTGAAAATCCAATCAACCAAAGCACTAAACCTAAGGTTCCAATCCAGCCAAAATCAACTTTTTGACTAGACGTAATGGCTGCGATGGCTGCACCTGCAGTAATGAGTACCCATAAACCTTGCACTGTCCATGCGATAGAAAACCGCCAAAAATTTAATTTTATATCATCAAATCGGCTATCAGAGCCTTGTTGACGCACTCTTAAAAATAAGAAACTGGCCAAACGTGTCGCCCAAATAGCAACTAGACAGACCAAAATCACTGAACGTAAATCATGCTGTTCACTTTGAAAAAAAGCAAAGACAATGACTGCAAGGTAAGTAGCGCCGCCAGTTAAATCGTAAAAATGTTCTGTTTTGAATAGGTAAGCTGGGATCAAAGCAATCCACTGCGCAATAAATGCAATTAATGCGCAGCTGGCAAAAATAGTTAGCCCAGTCCCCAAACTGTCATTTAAAAACTGGCCACCGTCACTGCCTGCCCATACAGCGCCTATAGCAATAGCAAAAACTACGATATGAATAATGAGGGCACGAATAAAATGCATTAAGCTGTATATCCTTGATTTTTTTAGGGTTAAAGTAATTTTTGATTTTATACCATTTCCATGCAAAAAAAGTTCTTTTGAAGAATCTATTTTGCCAGTAAAGCTATAAAAATAAATTCGATACAACTTGTTTTATGCTGATAAAAATAATCAACCTCCCAGTTAACCAAACCATTTTTTGCACTCAAATACTAAAATTAACAAGAAGAAATAATTCAACATACTATCAAACGTCAACACTATTTTTACTAATGACTTGTAAAGACGAATAATCTCTCACACCTGATGCAGCTCTGCATCATAATAAAATTATCCGACATGAATGTAAGTTGCTCACAATGAATCTATATCTGTTTTTTCCTGAAACAGTTAACGCCTAGGAAGCATAAATATGAAGGCTCTTAATTAAATGAATCAATCCTCTCCTACTGTTTAATTATTTGTGCGTGCCAATGCTTAAAAGTTATTAACTGAAGCCAGATGTCAAAAACTTATGGCAAAGAACGTGATCATTAATAGCTTGGATAATCTTGAAACAAAAAATTTTTATTGTGTTTGGAAGTGTGGGATACCTTTATATAAATAACAATATACGTTGCGTGGAGACCTGATCAACTTTAGTGATACTAAGCTTGGTTAGATAATTTCAATTCTTATCAGTGACTTTAACCTATTCAAACTTGATCGATTGAAAAAATATCTTCCCAACAGGGCTTACACAAATCATTAAGCTATCGTTATTTTATCGCTCATCAGTCCCAAACCTCTCTTACAAATGCGTTTCTTTGATGTTCAATTTTGGGAAAGTATTATCGCTTTTAGTCGACATGCAACACCGGCAGGTAGGGTAAAGTTTTTATTTGCCAATTCTAAGCGCATTCGAAAAGTACCACTGGCAGAATCGATAATGGGCTCAATGATTGTAATTTCAGCCTTATGCCGACTGCTTACTGGGACAGGGAGAACAACTATTGTATGTTTAAATTACCTAGTGATTGCAATCCGCGTCACTGGGTTCGTAGTAATAATATGTGACTTTAAAAACGACTTAGTTGATATCAGAAGTCTATTTATATAACTGAAGAACGACACTAAGGTAATTGCCTGAGTTATTTCTTTCTATCTACCCGGCTCTGGGGAAAAAACCATTATGAAAGTAGATTCAAATCAGGTCACAAATGCATCCGGGTGGCTGTGTAAATTGAGGTTATAATATTTTATTGTAGATGCTCTGAATTTAAAGGATACCCATTTAGTCTTTTAAAATGGCTATTGGCCACTTAGACAATGAGTCGGTTTATACTTTACTGTCATGCTTTTATTTTCAAGAGCTTGTGTGGAAGTAATATTAAGCTTAGTGCCGTTTCTAATTAAAAGCATATGTTTGATAGGTACCTGACAACTCGTATTAAAATATCAAGGTATACTTTTAATTCGTTGCCAAGCGTCTTCCATCTGCTGAAAATTAGCTGCCTGCAAACTCAAACCTTGGCTCTTAATATCTTGTTCTACCAACCTGAAACGCTTTTCAAATTTACGATTGGCTTTTATTAAGGCTGTTTCAGCATTGACTGAGGTATGCCGGGCTAAATTAACAACAGCAAATAATAAATCACCTATTTCTTCTTCCACAGCCTGTTGATCGGGTTCCGAAACCTTCACCTCAGCTAATACCTCTTCTATTTCCTCATGAATTTTATCAACAACCGGTGCCAATTCGGTCCAATCAAAACCAACTTTGGAGCACTTTTTCTGTATTTTTTGTGCGCGCAACAACGGTGTCATGCCTAGAGAAATATTAGCTAAGATACTGCTATCAAGCTCTTGGTTTTTACTTGCACGCTCTTGTGCTTTGATCTGTTCCCATTGATTATTGAGTTCGCCATCTGTTTTATGCTTATTATCTGTTTTAAGCCCATCTGTAGCAAATACATGGGGATGTCGCCTTATCAATTTATCATTGATAGCCTTAGCAATATCCTCAAAATCGAAGTCGCCCTGCTCCTTTGCAAGCTGCGCGTAAAACACAACTTGAAACAACAGGTCACCCAACTCCTCTTTAATATCGTGCATATTACCACTGAGTATAGCGTCGACAACTTCGTAAGTTTCTTCGATTGTGTGAGGTACTATGCTTTCAAAATCTTGCTGTCTATCCCAAGGGCAACCTACTTCAGGATCCCTTAGTTGCTGCATAATCTCTAATAAACGTGTTAATTGGTTAACATTTCTATCATTTTTAGGCATATTATTTATCAACCTTTAATACCTCTGTCACGCCTTTAATAAGTTGCAACCGGCTCATCGCTTTGGACAAACTGGAAAGGTCTTTTACCTCTAAGCTTAATTCAATTTTGGCTCTGTGTAATTTAGTATCACTAATGCTATTTACTGCCAGTAAACTCACCCTTTCATTAGCAATAATAGTCGTGATATCACGTAAAATGCCTGCTCTGTCATCACACAAAACATGTAATTTGGTCTGAAACGCTGCTTGTAAATTACTGGCCCAATTCACGTCAATTTGTCGTTCTGGGTGTTGTTCTAATAAATTATTAAGTTGTTCGCAGTCTTGTCTATGTACACTGACACCTCGTCCTTGCGTGATGTAACCTAAAATTAATTCGCCTGGTAAAGGTTGGCAACAACCAGCAATTTGATTCAATAAATTACCTACACCTTCTACTACGATACTGTCTTTTTTAAACTTGGCAGATTGTGGCCTTCTAGACCTGACTTTTAATTCGGGCGCAGGTGCGTGCTTTTGCTGTAAAAAATGCACAACTTGCATAATACGCACATCACCACCGCCAATTGCAGCATACAGGTCATCGAGGGTTTGCATATTAAAACGTGACGTTGCGTCGCTGGCTTCTTTTGATTCGATGTTTAGTTTGCCCAATTCTCTATCGAGTAATTCTTTACCTGCCTGTTGGTTTTTGCTTTTATCTTGTTTTTTAAAGTAAGTTTGAATTTTTGCACGGGCACGGGATGAATAAACATAACCTAAGCCAGGATGCATCCAGTCTCGGCTAGGATTTGATCGCTTGCCGGTGAGGATTTCAACCTGATCGCCTGTTTGTAATTCATATGTAAAGGGAACTATTCTGCCAGAAATTTTGGCTCCATTACATCTATGCCCTACATTACTATGAATGTAATAAGCAAAATCTAATGGTGTTGAACCAAAAGGTAAATCAACCACGTCACCTTTGGGCGTGAACACATAAACACGATCATCAAATACTTGACTACGCAGCTCTTCAACTAAATCGCCACTGTCAGCCACTTCCTCCTGCCAAAGCAAAATACGTCTTAGCCAGTTTATTCGTTCTTCATATCCAGAGCGGCTTGAGGTTGTTCCTTCCTTGTAACGCCAATGTGCAGCTACACCTAGCTCTGCATCTTCATGCATTTGCGCTGTTCGAATTTGTATTTCGACGGTTTTACCTTCTTTACCAAAAGTCACCGTATGAATGGATTGATAACCATTTGCTTTTGGCGTCGCAATATAATCATCGAACTCGTTGGGAATATGTTTCCAACTGGCATGCACTACACCTAATGCGGCATAACAGTCCTGTAGACGGTCAGCAATAATGCGTACGGCTCGAATGTCATAAAGTTGTTCAAAATCGAGATGTTTCTTTTGCATCTTTTTCCAGATGCTATAAATATGTTTTGGCCGACCATAGACCTTAGCTTTTATATTTTGTGAGTCGAGTACGTCTTGCAACTCACCTACAAAATCTTCAATATATTGTTGACGATCTGAGCGGCGCTCGTCCAATAAGGTAGCAATTTTTTTATAAGTATTGGGATGTAAGTAACGAAATGAATGGTCTTCTAGTTCCCACTTTAATTGACCAATACCTAAACGATTTGCCAAAGGTGCATAAATATTGGCACATTCACGGGCCACTAAAACCCGCGTTTCTTCATCTTCATGTTTGACTTTTTGTAAAGTACAAATGCGTTCAGCAAGCTTAAGAACCACTGCACGTACGTCTTCCACCATAGCCAACAACATACGGCGCACATTATCAATCTGAGCTTCGTCGTTTTTCTTTTTGCTATTCGCACTTGTATGTAAAGATTTAATCGCGTCCATACGCCTCACACCCACGATTAACTTCTTTATACCTTCGCCAAACTGTTGTGTAATTTGATCTTCGTCTAGTTTGTGCAATTCACAATAGGGATAAATAAGCGCCGCTTGCAGAGTCTCATCATCCATGTGTAATTCGTGCAGGATTTCTACCATTTCCTGCCCAATAAGAAGTATTTCTGGGGTATCAGATACATCTCTGAGTTTTTGCTTGCTAGCTTCAGGCAGGTTTAAACCTGCCAACCACTCGTCGAAGGGTGGGCGCTGATCTTCATGTACTGTACGAATTGAAACCATATAAAATCTGTCCTACTTCACCTTGACCTGACTAGGTAAGTAAAGCAATTATTGAGTGGTATAACATATGCTAAATTCACCTTCTTCATACTACTATTAAATTGCTTACATATTACGAGCCAACATTTATTTCATAAACCGCGACGACTGAGGGGCCTAAAACAAATAAGCTGATAGCAGTTGCATCAAAACTGCACCAAGAAGCACCAAATTAGTGCTTCTACAGATTCAATTAGATTCTAAAATAACAGTCGCCATCGCGTAATGTTGTTCATCAGAAATAGAGACGAAACTACGGCTGATGTCGAGCTTGTCACACAATTCAGCAAATACTCCTGAAAAAACAAGTGTAGGTTGACCCGAAGATAAATTCACCACTTCCACATTTTGAAAGCTAACTCCGTTACCAATTCCGGTACCCAAAGCTTTTACTGCCGCTTCTTTGGCGGCAAAACGTTTGGCTAAAAATCGCTCAGGAAATTTGTGAGCTCTAAAAGTAACCATTTCTGTTGAGGTCAACACGCGCTCTGCTAAACGCTGTGACTTATCTAATTGTTTGGCAATTCTGGCGATTTCAACAACGTCAGTACCCAGTCCAATAATCGCCACAGTTTTTAAACTCGTGCTTCTTGCATCAAACGACGCATATCTGTCACTGCCCGATGTAAACCATCAAATGCCGCACGCGCAATAATTGCATGTCCAATATTGAGTTCGTATAACTCAGGGATAGCCGCGATAGGTTTGACATTATGATAGTGCAAGCCATGACCAGCATTAACCTTCAAGCCCTTTGAATGAGCATATTGGATGCCTTCAATCAATATAGCCAACTCTTTTTGTTGCTCAGCTTCGTTGTTCGAATCTGCGTATTGGCCCGTGTGAATTTCAATAAAAGGTGCATTGGTTTCTACCGCTGCATCAATTTGTTTTTTATCAGCATCAACAAATAGTGATACCAAAATTCCTGCGGCCCCTAAACGAGCACAGGCATCATTCATACGCGATTGATTGCCCGCTACATCTAGGCCACCCTCGGTGGTCAATTCTTCACGTTTTTCAGGAACCAAACAGCAAAATTCTGGAGCTGTTTTTACAGCTATCTGCAGCATTTCTTCGGTGACGGCCATCTCAAGATTCATGCGGGTTTGAATAGTCTGTTTGAGGATAAATACATCTCGGTCTTTGATATGCCGCCTGTCTTCGCGCAAGTGCACTGTTATTCCGTCAGCACCAGCTCTTTCAGCAACTTCTGCGGCGTGAACAGGATCTGGATAAGACGTGCCTCGTGCATTGCGCAAGGTAGCAATGTGATCAATGTTCACACCAAGAAAAATTTCATTCATTTCACATTCCCATTATTGTCTGGTTTGGTAGTCGTCCAAGTTTGTTGAAACAACTCCCGGCTTTTGAGCGGTTTTTGACCAAGTAGTGGCGAGAGTGCCATTCTGGTAATTCGTTTAGCACATTGCAGACTGTTTGCTGTCCAAATATTATTACTGACTTGTAACAACGCTTTCCCACTGAATCTGTTGCTTCCTTGTGCATTGTTATCTATACGTCTAATTCCATTTTCTAGAACAAAACAATAATCAACATCGACATCGACAGATTGACCGCTCTCATATTCTTGAGTCAAATCAATACCGTATCCCATATCTTCTAGCAACAGCAATTCAAATTGACGTAAACAGGGTTCAATGTCCCCACCACTCGACAACCAATGTAGACTTTTTTGATAGGATAAGAATAGTTCAGGATGAGGTACTTCTTTGGGTAATAATCGGTTGAGTAACTCATTCAGATACATAGCTGAAAACAATTGATTACCACCAAGTTGCAATCTGGGACCCGCTGATTCTAATTGATTGAGATTGCGTAGTTCATGCCTGCCCGAAACCGATAAAAGTAACAGCTGAAATGATTGCAATAAACTTTTTTTGTCACCTTTATTGCCTCGTACACCCCTGGCAACAGCGCTGATTTTACCCAGTTCAAGAGTAAATAAATCAGTTAAATAGCTAGTTTCTCGATATGAGCGTCGATGTAACAAAAATCCAGTAAGTTGCTCAGGTACCAACAGCAAAACCCTTATGAAGTGAGCCTAAGGCTAACTCACTTTTATCCGCACAACCTTCATGGCTTCAAACTCCATACCGGCGACTTCTTCTTTTATTGGGTAATAGGTTAAATTGACTCTTGCTCCAGTCAAATTTTTATATGTTTTTCTTCGTCGAAATTTAAAAGGTACTTCTGTACCCTCAACCAACAAAATATTCATAAACCAATCATCGTCTTTACGCTGAACATGAGAAAGCACAACCAATTCTTCAGAGTGAGTAAGGTTATCGTGTTTATCAAGTAATTTTTCTACATCGGATTTTTTTGCCATGACCACTATTTTAGTAAGCTAAAAGAAAACAAGTCTAACACTTATCTCAAATTACATAAATAATTATACCTATATCACCTCAAAATGCGTATTTAATAGCCACACATTCCAGCTTGGAGGGTGTGTGAGTCGTTTTAACACTACAATGCGATAACTCCCTCGACCATTAACTGTAGGCTAGTCCGCCCTCTGAATTCGTTAATGTCCAACTTATAGGCAAGATTGACGTGACTGCATTTTGAGTTAGGCCATTGAGCAAGATCTACGTTAAAAGCAATAGCATCAATTAACACGCCACTGTCGAGTTTAAGTGTCATCTTTAAGTG
>OOEC01000070.1_pt1 | contig 12494 bp, 9 predicted proteins | sample 1670421 | NCBI WGS metagenome assembly OOEC01 (sample SAMEA98148418, study PRJEB22522) | marine metagenome | biome: marine biome; feature: marine water body; material: sea ice | place: Arctic Ocean | collected 14-Sep-2015 | depth 1.435 m
CCTTGTAGCAGTTCTAATAATAGTCTACAGTACGTACTATTTTAGACCTAAATATGATAACCATGATAAAATATTGATAGTACGATTCTCCATTTTTTTCGGAGAAACTTTATTCCAATATTCATACCTTGTGTTTTACGATATTTTCGACGTCTTTCTCTTGATGTAGGTTGTCAGCGCGAGCGCGGAGCATGTTATTTTGAGCGCGGAGCATATTATTTTCATAAGTTAGGTAATTCGTCAGCGCGAGCGCGGAGCGCGAGACGAAATGAAATAGAAACTTGAAAGTATGAAAAGTTGTAGAAGGTAAATTCATACCCTTGCATGTACCTAAAAGTGGCATGTCATTTTTTCGTAGAGTACAAGATGAATGACAGTGTTTTTTGTCCAGGACAGCACTTCCATTATTTCTGATTCAGACATTCCAGATGTTTCCACAGATTCATTTAATAGACGAACCCATTGGTTTCTCAAGTTAACCCGTTTGAAATGTTGATTGTTTGCACCTTTTGTAATATTGAGAATCCTGTCAGGTGTCATGTTTTCCCCAGTGAAATAAATTGCTGAAGACATCTTGTCATTAATGTCTCCAAGTGTTGTAATGCGTGACAAGATAGTGTAAAACAAACCAGGGTTTCGTCCTTCAAATGTTTTGGTTCCTGGATCACATATAATCCGTATTGTTGCATTCTTCTGTTGCCCTTCTTGTACGGGACCGGCATTCTGTCCCTGGAAGGTATGGACTGTCTTGGCATAACAAAGCTGCAAGGGGATGAAGGTGCAGGTGCAACAGTAACTTTTGCATTTGGATTGAACTGGTGTAACTGGAACCCAGGTAGGATGCTCTGGTAAGAAAGGAGGACCACAATACTGTGGGAAATGGACCAGGACATAGGAAGGAAAATCTCCAAAATTTGGATTGTGACCTTCTTGAAAAACTATATCCTTCACAATTCCCATACCACCGTTATAGAGTCCCCAACATGGTTCTATGTTTCGCTTGGATATTTGAACTTTTGCATTCCTGCATAATTGAGCTGTTTCTGGTCTTTCATCAGCTTTGAAATGTGCTGGTTTACCAATTTGTTTCCCCCTTGAATCAGTATATTTAGTCTTCACAGTAGCAACTGGATTTGATTGTGAATGTTCTTCAAAAAGCATCTTGTTATTGTGGTTGTCTCTTGGAATTTTGTTTGCAAATAGAAATAATGTATTTGGATCCTCAGAAAGTTGATTGGCTTCACTTTCAGAAAAACGGCGAAGATCATGGATACAATAGGAACAAAGAAATTCAGCATCTTTCTTTGTAAGTTGTTTTTCTCCTTCTTCTGCTCGAACTTTTGCGAGAAGCTCTTTCAGGTATGCTTGGTCTCCATGTTGTCTTTTTGTATCCTTTAATTCCATAACATTCACAGCAAATTCAGCAAACAGTTTTTCTCCAGCATTTTCACATATTGTTTTTGGTGAATAGTTGTCAAATATGTGAATCATTCCTTTATCAATTGATGGTAATTGAAAGTCATCTCCTACCATAATGATAAGTGGGATACCTCCCCATAGTTGATTTTGATGTTGACCCCTATATGCCCCAAATCTTGAATGGTACTCCATCATAGCCAGATTGCCTGAAGACACCATACTTCGCTCATCAATAATCAATGCAACAATCCAGTCCAAATTGTGACGAATCTTCTTCAGTTTTGTTTGGCTAATTTCTCCAAACTCAGGAACTCTTGGGAGTAAATGTGTATGATGACATGTAGAGCCTCCTGCTCCAAAAGCAGCTGCTCCTGTAGGTCCACACACCACAACTGATTCTTTTCGATCAAACAATCGACGAATGGCAGTAACCAATGTATTGATAAAAGTGCTTTTCCCACTTCCCGCAACCCCCTTTACAGTTAACCGTAGAGGTTTAACACTTGATGTTCCTTCATCAGCCATATTTTCAATCCAGTTTCTCAGGTATTTCAGGCAGTATGCAATGATGTCTCTCTGGTCCTCTTGAAGTGATTCAAGTTCATAAAAAGAACCATCATTACGCAAGGGTAATCCAAGTTTATTATCTTCAGCACAAAAGGTTGTGTCTTTCAAAGTGTCTTCAAGCCAGTCCGATGCATTTGGAGGAACAGGCACAGTTTGTTTTGACCAGTCATGTTGCAAGCCTTTGTCGTATTTGAAATCCAAGAGAGTGTCTTCATTACCATCACAACCAGCAGGAAATGTAGAAGCTATATCAACAGCATCTTGTGCATCTTCTGATATCTCAACAGAAAATTGAGCATAATCCACACTTTGCAGTTGAGAAGTGGGTTCTTTATGCAGTGACTTGGTAAGAACCCTTTGTTTGATTCTGTGGAATGGCATACTGACTTTTGCTGGACATGTTGGCAATACAATAAAATCATTGAACTCCTTCACAAAATCACGCCCTTCCTCAACAAATGTTCCAACCCAAGGTTTATAGAGAAGTAAAACAGATCTTGCATAGTCCCTGGTAGGAGGAAACATTGGCAGACTTTTACCACCCACATAGTGAGGGATAACCAATTTTGCACCTCTGACCTTATTCTTCAATGTATCATAATAATCATCAAAACTTAGTGGTAAATTGTATTGCCTTGATCCATACCGTTTCATAATTGAATTGGACTTAGACACATGACCACCATCTTCAGTAAGACGATAACATCCAGAAATGCTCACAATCTCAATTGTTTCCGAACAAAGATGTAAATCCAATCCTGCTAAGTGCACCATACTCTCTTGTTTTGAAATCATTTTATGTGCCAAACTCCTGTTCATGACCTGTTTGGCAAGTTTTGAAGAATCTCGCTTTGGATCTCCAGTAGAGTCTTCCACCTTCAGATTCAGAATATACTCCTTTACCTCATCCCTTTCTTTTTGAAATGAATCATTCCCTTTGCATTGATAAGCTACAATATAGTCAGTAACTCTTGCAATTTCTTCTGGGTCAGGAGTACAAGGATTGCAATCATATAATAGAATCTGAATATCTGAATTTGCCCGCCAACCTTGAACCAACCAAGTTGAACTTTGAACAGTTCTTCTGTTCTCTCTTGGTAATTCCAACCTATAGAACCCTCTAAGATCTCGAACAATAGCTGCTTCTGACCGCAATGGAAAACCTTTGGTGTCTCCTTTTCCCTGGGTCACCTCAATACCAGCACCAGCACGACAAACACGTCTACTCTTTGATTCTTTGTCTTCTCCTTTTTCACTTTTTTTTAAAGGAAACAACCGGAAAAATTATTAGTAAAAGAATATATTTTCAACCACTCCATCCACAAACAATGTGGCTCTTCTTGGTAGGTATTAAATTCAGCATGTACTGTTTTCATACCTCTATCCATGAAATGCAACTTACAATTGTTTCCTTGGTCTCATACAATATCCCCCACAAGCATGTTGCTGCAAATATAACAATACCTCCGCTTTATCCATCTCATGGTCTTCCACTTCAACATAATATTTTGAAGCTGGGTGGTTCTCCAGGTCTTTTTCAAAAATAGAAGAGATGTCCTTGTCAACATTGCATGTCATTCCAAGGAATTTCTCACTCCAAAGACGTAGCAACTCCGCTTGAAGAGGGCGATTCTTTGTAAACTGAGAGTAACGTTCGAACACATGTCGAAATGATGAAATAGCAAGCATATGAACATGGATTTGACCACGGGATGGAGTAAACTCAAATCGTAACCAGTAATGTTGAATTTTGAATATTTTCTTTCCCACTGTCTCCAACCAAATCTTAACTCTTTCCTGAAAGTACTCCTGAACAATCAAGGTGTGATCATTCACTGTTTCAACCCAACTTTTATTCTGGTCAGGAGCTACCAATCCTGCAGCTTCATATCGATCATTGATAAGTCTTCGCACATCCTTCCAGTAGTACTCTGCACATGAAAGGGTGATGAAGAAATTTGGTGCTCCATTGCCTGCATTGACATGATAATTGATCCATGTGTAAACTTCTGCCCTTTTTGATCTCCAGTATGCAGGTGAACCACGGACCCTCTGAGAATAGTATGTGATCTTGTCAATCCAGTTAAGATTTCCACCTTCAATTTCCATCTTGAGCTGTTCTAACGTTTTCTCACCCTCTTTGAACCATGAGTTTACAAAAAAACCTCCTGAAGATTGATTTTTACGACGTTCCACATAATTCAATGCAAAGAAACCCCACATCTTGTCTTTTGCAAACCTTCCATCCTTGTACAAAACCATCCTTTTTGCCCACTCTGCTGCAGATATCTTCTCTTCTCGATACTGGTAATAGTCCCCAACTCCTCCAGGGAATAGCCATGGAAATGCTTTACAGAAAAGATTGGAGTGTTTGTCATACTCACTCACAGGCTTGTCTGAGACGTATGGCCAACTCATTGTCCCTATCTTCTTGGAAGCTTTTGTTGCTTCTTCAAGGCCTCGGCATATTGCATTATTCGCATCAGATAACTTCATATTTCCTTCCGTGCAATTCATTATGCCTCCTGAAACTTGTTCTGAATAGTCTGCATCTTCCAGCACATCAGCAAATTGGCTCACACTTGGACCAAGATCACACTGTGATGGGTGCTTGTCTTTTAGTTCAATCTCAGTATGGATCTTTCCTGGAAGCTCTTGTTCTACACCATCTTCAATCCAATCCAAATTTTCTTCAGCTATCTCAATATCTTTGTAAAGAATGTTGTTTTCTTTCAGCCATCGCAAAGCAGCAAGCACAACATCTTTTCTAACAGAAAATGTTTTTACTCCAATTTCACCACCATCAAGAACAAATTTCCTTACAACCCTAATAACCTGCACATCATGTGGCATCCTTGGTAACTTCATACAGATTTCACCAATTTCTTGACAGAAACAACATACATGACCATGGCACCCCAGTTGACCTTTGCAAAGATGTTGCAATGGAATGTACACAGAAACCATAGATATAAGCAGCTTTTCAGCTTCCCTCAAGTTCTCAAGTTCCTTGGGCACCTGGTATTGAGGTTGATCATCCTTGTTAAACCATACAGGGTGTGTTGTGTTTTGATCTTTTGTGTAAGTCTTCCTAAATTTGCAATGCTTACAAACTTTCGATCCATCTCCTTTATTAACAAGCTCAAGTTTCAGACTCACACACATGCAACTGGAACAGAAACCATGTTTGATATCAGAAACTTTTGCTTCAAAATCAAGTAAAACTTCTTGACAAGACTCTAAATCACAGCATTCCTCAACACTGCAGACTTCATGGAATGCTTTTTCTGCTGTTGCTCTGTCTTCATCTGATAAGCAACTAGAAACAAATGTTTGAATGTAAGTATGTCCTACACAATAAATGAATAAATAACATATACAAACTAACCTATTATTCAGTTGCTCTTGTTTTTTTCTTGTTCGAGCTAATCTTTTGCATTTTCTTTTTTTACTTTTCTGGAGAAAGCCTTCTTCCTTTTTTCTTTTTCGGCATTTCTGCTGCCATCCTGCAGTATAATGTAAATATGAACATTCATGTGAGATCATTCCATATGGAGTTACTTTTCAGCAGTCAAGGTCAAGGCACCAGTCTCAGCCCCATCCAACAAATTTCCAAAAGCATAAAACATCCTGGGCTCATCATCCCAGTCTTCCGGTCTTTGATTGTCTTCGAACACTTCTGCCATTATGTCAAGCACCATATCATTGGTAAATATCTCGCTCAATGCTTCTTTTTGGATAATGGAAATATTTCCTCTTTGAAAGATACCATCAATAGTTTTCCAGTATTCACCAGTAGTGGGTTGAATACAAAGCCTGAAAGGTTCTGATGAAGATGGATAGTAGCATTCATAAGCTTCCTTTGCATGCTTTTTCACCAGATTCTTTCCAACTTTGACAGCAAAGTCCAATATATTTGAACTGGTCCAAGAATATGGTACCAATGCAAAGAAGCCATCAACAGGAATCTTCATTAAAGCACCCCTGTTACTGGTGTACTCATAGAATTTAGGTTCACTCTTGTGCTTTGAAGATAAATCACGAAATTGAAAGCTTTGCAAGAGGTAGCATTCTTCATCAAACAGGGTGTTCTCCATTTGTTCAGCTGTATGGAACATATTAATCCATGTTTTTGGTTTATGTGTCCAATATGTGGCATTCTTGGTTTCATCAAAAATATCCAGAACAATCACCTGCTTTGTAGGAAGCCTGTAATTTTTAGGCTGCTTTGGAGGCTCCAATTTCATAACAAATAGCCGAAGCATGGTAGTAATGCAATGAGCTTGGTGTTGTATAGCTGTCATAAATGAAGTAGGAGGCTTTTTAGAAGCTCCAATGCCACGCACCCCACCAACAGGAGAATGAAGTGTCTTCAGAAAAGTCAAAACTTGCTTCTTCTTGTCTGGTGGGGTTACTGCTGCTGGAAGCATAGCTTTGCCAGAATCACTATTTTCATCATCACTGTTAGCACTTGGTTTGAGGTCAGCTGATTTTTTGTTGTCAAAACGTTTTTTGAAATTGACTGCCAAACGAGCAGTTTCAAAAACTTCATATGACTTCACCATACCTGCAGGCAATGACTGACGCTCAATCCTTGCTTGATCTTCTGATGCAAAAAGCTCACATTCACCAGTCCTGTAAACAACTACACAAGGCTTCTTTCCCTGCTTGTGTGTCATCTTTTTTGTTTCATTTTGCTTTTTGGTTGGGGACTTTTTTGTTTTAGTATCCAACTTCTTTCGCTGCCTGGGAGGGTTCTTTCTTCCTTCCTTTTGCTTGGGGGCTATCTTTTTGGGTACCTTTTCCTGTTGGCCTGGGGGTACTACGTTCTTACCTTTCACTGCTGTCTTCTTTTTAGGAGGCATCTTTGACAATCTGAAATCTGGCATACATGGAAATTAGTTACATGATTGGTATGAAAATCTGTAATGCAACTTTTCGTACCGTCAATAATAGGTTTTCATCACGGTAAACGAAACGAGTAATGGTACGAAAATGTAAAATTAAAATTTTCATACCCATACAAAAACCAAAAAAAAACGATGATATGTCGATGTTCCTACTCAAGACATGTCCTAAGACACTATAAGACATGTCTTCGAACGAACACCAGGACAGTCAAATCGGCAGATGCTGCATAAACGCAACAAAACGAGACAGTATATCGGAAGAAAAATGACAATGGTTACTCGCAGCAAAACGCGACGGAACAAGAAGGCATTCAAACACAGCACTAAAAGGGACACGAGACAACAGGTGGATGTTTCAAAGAAACAAACAAACAAAAACGTCGCGGCAACTGACAACAAACTCGCGAGAGCAACGAAGATGTTGAGCCGCTGTCGCAGGATGCGCAGAAAGCTAGAATCGGAACAAAAGGAGCTATTGCAAATGAAGCAGCACTCCTTCGAAGTTAGCTTGTAAGGATGGTGTTCAGACTCTGCCTTACCTGCAATGCAGCGCAACCAAAACACGATGGCTGTAACGATTGGATTGGAAACGACGCGTTGGTGAAATGGTTTTCAAAAAATGGTGACAAACACTTCTCTGCAGGATATTGTTTCGTACGAAAGATACACAATTAATACCTGTTATCCTTACATTTCATACTACCTAATCTTGTACATACGGTACTACTATGTAGACAATTACTCTGTCAACCTTCGCCTAAGACATTTCTACTCATTTCCAAGTACGAATTGTATTTAGTACTATGTAAAGCCATCTGTTCTTTCCTTCGCCTCTGACAGATGCCCTCCAAATGAACATACTTTGTTCCTACACGTATATAACGTAGGATTAGGTTCAACCCTTCTGGCACCACGTTTGATAATTAGTAAAAACACCTATCGACAATTACTCGTCTTCTACACATAGTACCATACACGTAAAACCTACAGAAAACATACGCTTTTTATCTTTGCCTCCGTCGGATGCCCTCCACATTTTGTTGGTACGTACCTACACATGAACAACGTAGGATTAGATTCAACCCTTCTGGCACCACCTTTTTACATAGGGTAAAGACAGTATGATTAATTATTTAACAAGCAATGTATCTAAGAACCCCAGTAGAAACATTCGTAGACTTACTACGGCATATGAACTCCTGTAGAAACATTCGTAGAATAGGAACAAAATAAGAACTCCTGTAGAAACATTCGTAGAATAGGTACAGCAGTACGAATCTTCGAGAAAAACAAAAGATCCATCCGCATCTCTCAAACAACAACACTGCTACCTTTCAACAATGGCACCGTTGCCATACACACCATCGACGTCGTCGGCGGCAGCCAAACCAACAACAGCACAACCAGGAACACAGCAGTCACCGATGGGAGCTTCAACACCATCACAGCCGACAACAAAACCAAAAACACCAGTGGCGTCGCAAACGGTACCGCCAACACCACCGTCACAAAGCGCGACAGCGACAATCGTAGACTCTCAAAACGATGACTCGCAGTACGGTTCACCGCTTGAGCGACAAGAGGTGATGGCTAAGCTTTACTCCATCTTCATTCACAAATGGCAACCGATGATCACCGAATGCCAAGACAACCACACCTTCTCAGCATCCACAACCATGGGACAGGTACATGAAAACCTCCCGGAAGGTAAGACATCGCATTCTATGTCCTACGACATGTCCGACTATGGTATGATTATTTGGATTTTGTTATTTCATACCTCTTGGTTCCAAACGGTTGGTATGCAACATTTCTGTTTACGAATGGAATTTACTCAATCTCGTGGACGAATTCATATTCATATCATTGCTGTTACGCTGGCGGTGTGCCCATTGTTTTGACACATATAAGGATTTGCTTTCGGTATTGAAACTCGTTACATTCTTCATATTTGTAAAACTAACTTACATCTATCCTGTATAACAGACTATTTCCTTGTAAAAGAAGAAGTTGAAACTCTACTTGACGACTTGGTCCCTTTTTTACGCACTCTACCGAGAATCCAGCAACACGACTACACGATTAACCATGGTTTCCATGAAACCCCACCTTTCGACTCTCCTTTGCCATTCCTCGCAATGTTCTTCCTACGTCCTCCTTACTCGAATCTATTGATGTCTCCTAAGATCAATCATCGACAGGTAGCATGTGACAGTTTCGCAACAGTTCCTCCCGGGAAAAGTTCAAGTCTAAGAGATATACTCTATGACACCGACGACTCTGCTAGATCAACATTTAAGGCAAGACAGTTCCTGTTGTATCCATACAAGATTGCGAAAAGAACCCAGGCAGGAATAAAGGTGCAATCCTTGTCATCCTGGAGGGTACTAGTAGGAACCAAAGAAAAACTCAACACAACTGTTGTTTTGGAAAATGCCTGTGCCTCGAATATTTCAAATGAGGATTTCAAACGACTTATGGCTTTGTTTGGAAAACCTGTGGACGAACGATCCAATGTATACAATTTTGTCGACCTTCTTAACATCAAATCATCCATGACAGACACAAGTCAGATAGCTCAACTGGTGAAAGAACTTGGATTTCCAGCACAGTTGGTGGACAGGAAACAACGAGTCGAAGTTAACATGAGACGGCTCGCGAGTTTCATTTCCATGTCCAGTCCTGTCTGCTTCGGTGCTCCTGAAGGTCAGACAAGAATGGAGGCAGCATCGCGTCCTTGTTTCGGGTTTCCTTTGTACAGCTGGGCCCCTCTGCGCGACAAACTCGGTCCTCTTACTACAGACTTTGATCAAACGGTTTTCTTTAAGAATAGCCAGTCATTGCCACCAGGATCCACTGCTTTCACCAAAGTCCAAGGATCAGTTTTATTCTCTTCCGCTGACAACAACCTTGATATTCAAGTAGCGGAACTACTACAGAAAATCAGCGGAATTGTTCAGGCACAAAGCACTCTTGAAGTCAACACTACTTTTCAACACTTTTATCGTGACGTCATAGAACAGGTCACGTCCAAGTTCGACGACACTACACAACCTCTTACGCCACAAGAATGGGCCAACTACGACGTAAAATCCGAACCCTTGAAAAAAAGGACACAAAGACCTTTACGCGTGGAAGAACAAAAATTGGCGAACTTGAACAACCAAATCAACCGTATCTTGATACACCGTGTATTTACAACTCCGCCTTTTAACTCGAAACTTCCACAAAATCCAGCCGACAAAGACAAGGTTTTGACTGAAGCAACGTTTTTGCAACTCTCTTTGGCCGCTAAAAACTGGTTCACACAGAAACCCTTCTACACATGTTTCAATCCAAAAACGAACATAAATTTTGGCAGTTCTACCTCGAACAGCTACTATCTTCCAAAAAAATTAAACAACGATTTGTCCACCAATCCAAGCCTGAGTCCACTCTTCAATCAGTGCGCCTGGTCTTCCCCAAACATGGTATTTGAAATGATGTTTTCTGTGCTAAGCTATCAACCTCTCCTTGCCACTTTCCAGAAATACATACAACATTTCAAAGCAACGTCTCGTTTCTATGATCCCCTTTGGTTGAGTGCCTATGTATTCTACCCAGTTTCGTGTTTGTCTCACTTCTACAAAGAGTACTACTTTACTCACATATTGGTGCACGATATAACAAAAAATATGCAGGGGAAGCTTGCCCCACTCAAGGCAAAACTATTGTCCACTTTCAGGAACATCTTCTTGGAGGAATACTTCAACACCATCAGGAAATACGCTAACGCGAACCTGCATAGTAAACTTCCAACCTTCCAACATTTCAGACATGCGCAGCGTTGCGAATATGAAAATTGGACGGGCAGCACTTCTGAGAAACACGTCTGGGTAGCATCGGAATTTTTTGAGATGGTGCTTCTCACGTTGCCTGAAAAACTAAACGAAAGAATCTTCTTGGACAACGAGGACAACTTTTCTCCATTCGAAGACTGTGACTTTCATTATACTTCAGGACGGTTTGTACAACGCGTTCCCGACGAGAAAGACAGGACGGTTATTAATATCAACGACTGTCTACCCCTTGACGCCATGCCTACTATTGCGGACCTTCTCCCGGCCAATTCTATTCCACACAACGTTGTGAAGAACCAAACAAACGCCTCCGCCTATACAACCATCACTTTGGAGGATTTAGTCCATCCACACAAAAAAAAATTGGTTGCAAAGCGAAAGAAGAAGAAGAAAAAAAAGAGGAGGAAGAAGCAGAAGAGGAGGAAGAAGAACAAGATGACGACGGACAAAAGGCCTCTTCCGACGACGACTCTTCTGACGACAAACAAACGGAACAGGAGGTTGCAAGCACAAAAAGTGGAATAGAACAAAACAAGAAGAGGAAGAAGCGAAAAAGAGATAACGAAAAAGAAGAGTCCTCTTCCAAACAAGAGGACAAGGCAGAACGAAAGGAAGCAAGCAAAGAAGAAGAAAAAGAAGAAGAAGAGGAAGAAGAAGAAGAGGAAGAAGAAGAAGAAGAGGGAGACAAAAATAAAAATAAGGAAGACAACCAAGAAGGAGACGAGACCGAAACCGTGCAGGACGATGAAGAAATGTCCTCAGCCAAACAACAACAAGAACAAGAAGAACCAGGCGTAGAAGAAGAAGACGTCGAAACACCTGCAGGCCAGAAATCAGACATAGTCGTTCGACCACACAGCCTATCCAGGGTACCTAGTAGAGTACTACGACTGCAAGTTGCAATTCTACAGAACAAATTCGACGAGATCAATGATAAAATACAAAAAAAGCGGAAGAATGTTCATAAACCTGAAAAAGACAGAGCACAGAAGTTTGCTGACCTATTGAACCAAATCGATATCAAACAAATGGAAGGCGAAAACGACTACAGCGCCGAAAACGCTTGGAAGGAGGTGATGACGATGATCAGGGAACCGCAAAGTTGTTCCGAACCGCAATGGGATCTCCTTCGAAACAAGTTCCTCCTTTACCTATACTCAGGTTTTCAAACCATAAACCCGCCAACCACTCTCAAAGAGCTTCAAAAATACATTGATGAACACGGCAACAATAACTCGTTGGATCAAGGCATTCCTCAACAAACCACGAACAACAATACAGTGCCAATGCCAACATCATGCTTACCAGGGCCACATGAACTACTCGAATACATGAAAACCAATTCCTTATCTGCGACTAACACACCTAGCGACCAGGCGAGGAGGCTCGAGATATGTCGTGAATTTCAAAAACTCGTGCTAGAGTATGACGAACTATCCCTAACCAATCCCCAGGCAATGCAACAGGACAAAATTACACCCCACCAGGACAATCCCCCAACGGAACAACTAACACACAACGAAAATTCTAACCTACCGGGAAAAGATAGGCCTAACGCTGCAGCCACAACAGGACAAGAACCCGACAACACAGCCACACCTATGGATGCTACGCCAGACCCTGCAGCCACAACAGGACAAGAAACCAACAACAAAGACATAGATATGGATACATCATAGACATAATTTACAAATAGGAGTATGAATATCCCAAATATCCCAAATGGTCGTTTATTTTATGTGCGCCGTGACCCGGGTGA
>OOEC01000079.1_pt1 | contig 12115 bp, 10 predicted proteins | sample 1670421 | NCBI WGS metagenome assembly OOEC01 (sample SAMEA98148418, study PRJEB22522) | marine metagenome | biome: marine biome; feature: marine water body; material: sea ice | place: Arctic Ocean | collected 14-Sep-2015 | depth 1.435 m
AATATAGGTCATCAATAAATTTGACAACTTTGTTCATAAAACATTCAATAGCGTGTTTGTAGACTAACATAGTTGATTTAATTTTAAGAAAGCGACGGTTTTCTCAAGAAATATTGTTGCATTAATCGGGTCGATTGCATAATGTATGCGCCATTAAAACGCTGCATACAAAGAAATAAATTATGAATTCCACCTTGAAAGCAGTCGTCCATCTTCATATAGCATAGCCTTTCAGGTATTTGCTGGGAGGTCTATTGAACCCTTCTAGCGGCGCAGACACACTCTAAACCCCCGGAAGGCATCTTTCGGGGGTTTTTCTTTTAGGTCGCTCTTTAGGCCGGTAAAACTACTAATAAGCTGCACGTTAAGTAATAAATTTTTTAATAGGATTAGAATAAACATGATTGATAACAATAGATTACGTATCGCTGTACAAAAATCAGGAAGATTGAGTGACGACAGCATTTCTTTATTAAAAGCCATTGGCATTAAATTGCAAATTCGCGACCGGTTGTTGATTGCTCATTCTACTAACCAGCCTATAGATTTATTACTGGTACGTGACGACGACATCCCAGGTTTAGTGATGGATGAGGTGGTTGATTTGGGCTTTATCGGCCAAAACGAAGTAGAAGAGAAGATGCTAGAACGACAAGCCGCAGGCAAAAAATCTGAATATATCGAGCTTAGACGTCTAGATTATGGCGGTTGCCGTTTGTCTATTGCAGTACCTAATGAAATGGATTACCAAGGATTAGAGTCGTTACAAGACAAAAAAGTTGCTACGACTTATCCTTTTTTATTGGAACGTTTTTTCAAAGAAAAAAACATTAACGCGAGTACAGTAATGTTAACTGGCTCGGTCGAAGTTGCCCCTCGTGCTGGTTTAGCAGATGCCATATGCGACTTAGTATCAACTGGTGCAACACTTGAAGCCAATGGTTTGCAAGAAGTGGATGAAATATTTAGATCAAAAGCGGTATTCATTCAGCGCGGCGGAGAAATGTCAGAAGCCAAACAAGCACTGATCAGTAGAATGCTGCCACGTATGGATGGCATAACCCAAGCCAAGGAAAGCAAGTACATCATGTTACATGCGCCAAAAGCTTATTTAGAACAAGTTAAAAGTTTATTACCAGGTTCTGAAACCCCCACCGTTTTGCCACTTGCTGGTAGAGATGAAACAGTCGCTATTCACGTGGTAAGTCCTGAAACTCTGTTTTGGGAAACGATGGAAAAACTCAAAGCATTGGGTTGTAGTTCGATCCTGGTGATGCCGATTGAAAAGATGATGTCTTAAGGCAAAATCAAAATTAGTAAGAGGCTAAATAGTCATGCAAATATGGGCACAACTGAACCCAACTGAACAAGCTAAATTACTTAGCAGACCTGCGCTTGCCGATAGTCAAGCTTTGAGCAACACAGTAACTGATATTATCGAGCAAGTTAAGCAGCAAGGCGATAAAGCCTTGTTGGCTTTTACTGAGCGTTTTGATGGCGTAAAGTTAGACAGCATAAGGTTTAATGATGAGTCACTCAGCAGCTTTGCTGGCCAGATCAAACCTGAAGTTAAATGGGCAATAGATCAAGCCTATGCCAACATAAAAGCTTTCCACCAAGCTCAATACCCCGAAGATGTTGTCGTTGAAACTACCCCGGGTGTAGTTTGTGAACTTAAACATGCGCCTTTAGCATCCGTTGGTTTATATATTCCCGGTGGAACAGCTCCGCTACCTTCAACCGTTTTAATGTTGGGCGCTACCGCTCAAGTTGCGGGTTGTGCTAGAAAAGTTATTTGCACACCGCCCAACAAAAAAGGCAAAGTTGCGGTTGAAATCCTCTATGCAGCTAGCTTATGTGGCATTGACGAAATTTATTTAGTCGGCGGAGCACAAGCGATTGCAGCTTTGGCACTGGGTACTGAAAGTATTATCAAAGTCGACAAAATTTTTGGCCCCGGCAATAGTTATGTTACTGAAGCCAAACAACAGGTCAGCCTTATCCCAGCAGGTCCTGCGATTGACATGCCAGCAGGACCTTCCGAGGTGTTAGTCATTGCTGATGAGCATGCTAATCCGGTATTTGTTGCTGCTGATTTACTGTCGCAAGCCGAGCATGGTACTGACTCTCAGGCTGTATTAGTGTCCAGCAGTGACGAATTAATCAAAGCGGTTAAACATCAGGTCACGCTTCAACTAAAAACATTAAGTCGCCAAACTATCGCTGAAAAAGCAGTACAACACAGCCGTTACATTTTGACAAACACCATAGAACAAGCCTATGAAGTGAGTAATGCCTATGCGCCAGAACACCTTATTGTGCAAGTTGAAAACGCCCGAGATAGCTTGAACAAGCTAACCAATGCAGGGTCGATATTTGTTGGTCAATGGTCGCCAGAGTCTGCTGGAGATTATGCAAGTGGCACCAACCACGTGTTACCTACTTATGGCTACGCTCGTAATTATTCTAGCTTGGGCTTGGCTGATTTTATGCGTCGCTACACAGTTCAAGAGTTGAGCTACCAAGGTTTAAAAAATATTGGCAATGCGATTATGGATCTAGCTGATGCAGAGGGTTTGGATGCTCACAGGCAAGCTGTTGCACTTAGATTAAGCGCTGAATACTTACAAAATGAAGAATCATGAGTGATTTAGTGGGCAAGTTAATCTGCGAAAATCTCAAAGCATTAAAGCCTTATGAATCAGCTAGGCGAATTTTTGCTGGCGGCGATAGCGAAAGTGAAACTTGGCTAAACGCTAATGAGTCACCTTTTGCTAATGATTTTAATATTGAGACTGCACACTTTAACCGTTATCCAGATTGCCAGCCCCAAAGTGTATTAGTACCTTATGCAAAGTACGCAGGTGTGCAAGCCAACCAGTTATTGGTAAGTCGCGGTGCTGACGAAGGCATTGAATTATTGATCCGCACATTTTGCACACCGGGCAAGGACAGCATCTTAATTTGTCCCCCCACTTATGGCATGTATGCCATCAGTGCTGAGACTTGTAATGTAGGTATTGAGAGAGTACCGCTAAATACTGATTTTTCCTTAGACTTGCCTGCTATTAATGCTCACCAAAATAAAGTAAATCTAGTATTCATTTGTTCCCCTAATAACCCAACAGGGACATCTATTGGCAAAGCTCAGCTTCAACAAGTTTTAGAACACTTTGCCGACACGGCTTTAGTTGTTGTCGACGAAGCGTATATTGAGTTTGATGCCAGCAACACATGGGCAACTGAATTAGCCGCGTATCCCAACCTAGTGATACTTCGCACTTTATCCAAGGCGTTTGCATTGGCAGGCTTGCGTTGCGGTTTCACTTTAGCCAATAGTGACGTAATACAGAGCATTATGAAGGTGATTGCACCCTACCCTATGCCAGAACCCGTAGCACAGATAGCTGCACAGGCGCTCAGCCCAAAAGGGCTTCAGCAAATGTCTGAACAAGTTGATTATTTGCAGGGCCAAAAATTATGGGTTAAACAAAAGCTAAGTCAATTACCTGGGCTAGAATTAATCGGCAGCGATAACGCTAATTTTATATTGTTTCGTCACCCACAAAAACCAGCGTTAATGGACTTTTTAGTAAAAAATTCAGTACTCATCCGTGATCAATCTAAACAAGTTAGTTTAGATAATTGCCTGCGTATAACGCTTGGCACCCAACAACAAAATGAAAAACTGCTAGCATTAATGGTACGCTTTTTTACACAACAGAGAGAATTAGCATGAGCCAGCAACCTATTCTTTTTATCGACCGTGACGGTACTTTAGTTGAAGAGCCTGCCATCGATAAACAACTTGATAACCTAGAAAAGTTAGTCTTCGAACCACAAGTTCTTCCTGTGTTGCTCAAGTTACAACAAAATGGTTTTCGTCTAGTCATGGTTTCAAACCAAGATGGTTTAGGAACAGAAAGCTTTCCACAAGCCGATTTTGACTTGGCCCACAACAAAATGATGGAATTTTTTGGTGGTCAAGGTGTGACCTTTGATGACGTATTGATTTGCCCTCACTTAGCCACTGATAACTGTGCTTGTCGCAAACCTAAACTAGGTTTAGTTAAGGATTATTTGCAACAAGGTAAAATTGATTTCACTCGTTCATTTGTCATTGGCGACCGCGATACCGATATTCAGCTAGCTGAAAACATGGGTATCGTTGGTATTAAATACCATCGCGACAATAACAATTGGCAAGCAATTGAAAAGCATTTGTTGGCCTCAGCTCGTGTAGCACATGTGGTACGTAAAACATCTGAAACTAATATCAACGTTACGGTAGATTTAGACTCAAGTGCAAAATCGACTATCCACACAGGCCTTGGGTTTTTCGACCATATGCTTGATCAAGTAGCTACCCATGCCGGTTTTGAACTGACCCTTATTGTAGATGGCGATTTACATATAGACGATCACCACAGCGTAGAAGATACAGCCCTTGCACTTGGCGAAGCCCTTAAAAAAGCATTAGGCGATAAACGCGGTATTGGCCGTTTTGGTTTTGCTTTACCCATGGACGAATGTCGCGCTGAGTGTATTATGGATATTTCTAATCGCCCACACCTGAAGTTCGATGCTAAATTCAGTCGTGAAAAAGTAGGCGAAATGGCTACAGAAATGGTGCCACATTTTTTTTACTCCATGGCACAATCGATGGGTCTATCAATGCACATTTCAACTACCGAAGGCAATGCCCATCATCAAGTTGAAAGTTTATTTAAAGTATTTGGACGCGCATTGCGCCAAGCGATCCACAAACAAGGTGAAGCGTTGCCTAGCACTAAGGGTGCCTTGTAAACATGACCTCGCAACAAATTGTCATTGTAAATACTGGCTGCGCGAATATTTCATCGGTTAAATTTGCGGTTGAGCGCTTAGGTAAACAAGTTACCGTAAGTGATGATTTAGCCGTTATTCAACAAGCAGACAAAGTGTTTTTACCGGGTGTAGGCAGTGCTAATGCTGCCATGGCCAGCATCAAGAAAAAACAACTTATCAGCTGTATTCAAGGCCTCACTCAACCTGTACTTGGCATATGTCTAGGTATGCAATTAATGGTGGAAAAATCAGAAGAAAGCCTTGCCGATAACACTCCTTGTTTAGGCCTTATGCCAGGGCAAGTGAAACGTATGCAAGTAGGTGATTTACGCTTACCGCATATGGGCTGGAATACGGTCACACCAATAGATAATGCGCCTTTATTTAAAGGAATCGATGTGGGTAGTTACTTTTATTTTGTTCACAGCTTTGCTGTTGCAGTTTCAGATTTGACAATGGCAAGTTGTCAGTATGGAATGGATTTTTCTGCTGCTATCTACCTGGACAACTTTTTTGGAGTGCAATTTCACCCAGAACGCTCAAGCGATGCGGGTGCACAGCTTTTAAAAAACTTTATCGATTTATAAAAACCGTATGATACAAAGCAGAGTCATAAAAAAAGGTTAATAAGTACATATATGATCATCCCCGCAATAGATTTAATTGAAGGCTCAGTAGTTCGCTTATACCAGGGTGACTACGAACAAAAAACTGAATACAAACTAGACCCTATCGATGTCGTCCATAATTATGCCGACCAAGGAGCTCAGTGGTTACATATTGTTGATTTAACCGGTGCTAAAGACACTAGCAAACGTCAACTCAATCTTATTAGCAAGATGGTTGCCACTGGTCGTATGCTTTTTCAAGCAGGCGGTGGTATTCGCAGCGAAGAGGATGTTAAACAGCTGTTAGACATCGGCGTAAAACGTGTGGTTATCGGTTCATTAGCGGTCAAAGAGCCTGAATTGGTTAAAGGCTGGGTCAAAAAATACGGCGCCGACGCCATCGTGTTAGCACTTGATATTAACATTGACGAGTCAGGCAACAAATTTATTGCCACCCACGGCTGGCAAGAAAATTCAGGTGTGTCTATTGAAGCATTACTAAAAGATTTTTTATCTGTGGGTGCTAAACACGTACTTTGCACTGACATCAGTCGCGACGGCACCTTGCAAGGGGCGAATCATCAACTTTACACTGAAATGACTCAACAATTTCCTAGTGTAGGTTGGCAAGCATCCGGTGGTATTGGTAATCTTAACGATATCGCAGTGCTTAAACCTACCAAAGTAAGTGGAGTCATCTTAGGCCGTGCACTATTGGAAGGTAAATTCACAGTAGAACAAGCAATTGAATGTTGGAATACAGCCCAATAGAAGATGTTTAGCAACACATACTAGGTAAGCTCGGCAACATTCATACATAACAACAAATTAGGAAATTATCATGGCGGCTTTTGGTACAGTGTTTATGCCTCGTATGGCGTTCACTACCTTTGAAAATGAGCAATGGAGCGAAGCAAAAATTGTTGCATCTAACAGCATTCAATTACATCCCGGTGCTCATGTTTTACATTACTCCAGCACCTGTTTCGAGGGGTTGAAGGCCTTCAAACATACTGATGGCAGTGTCCATGTTTTCAGAATGGATCAGAACCTTGCACGTTTTGAACAAAGCAGTCGTTTGTTGTCGTTGCCAGATATTGAGCCAACGCAAATTTCAAAAATGATTCTAGATATTGTTGAGCAATACAGCGCTGATATTCCAGAGCCACCGGGCTCTATGTATATCCGTCCCACACACATAGGGACAGAAGCAGCAATAGGCAAAGCAGCTGCACCTAGCGCTAGTTCGATGTTATATGTGCTAATTTCTCCAGTCGGTGACTACTTTGCAGGCGGTGCCAAACCTCTTAGAGTGTTACTCGACGAAACGGGTATGCGCTGTTCTCCACATATGGGCATGATCAAAAGTGGTGGTAATTATGCCAGTGCACTGGGTCCCATTTTAGCTGCAAAACGTGATGTTCAGGCGGATCAGATTTTATTTTGCCCAAATGGAGATGTACAAGAAACAGGCGCAGCTAATTTTTTACTGATTGACGGTAATGAAATTATTACTAAAGCATTGGACCAAACCTTTTTACATGGTGTTACCCGCAACTCAATCTTAACCTTAGCCGCAGACTTAGGTATGAAAGTTACAGAGACCCAATTAACCGTTGATGAATTATTAGAAAGAGCTGCTAAACCTAATGTCGAAGCAGCTTTATCAGGCACTGCAGCAGTTCTTACATCTGTAGGCATGCTAATTCATAATGGTAAAGAGCATCCAGTAGGCTCAGGTGAACATGGCCCGACGACTCAAAAGCTACGTCAAGTACTGAACGATATTCAGTGGGGCAATGCACCGGACAAACACAATTGGTTGACTAGGGTAGGGTAATTGCAGCTATAAGCTATGATGCCAGGCACCTCATAATCCAAACTAAGTAGATCAGCATAACAAATACTAGAAGTGCTGATGCCAGTTTTATTTTAAGTTTTAATTCGAATATTGAAACTGAACTCCATAGCTTTTTTATAGGTTTTTTTTATGTTAGCTAGACGTATTATCCCTTGCTTAGATGTCAAAGATGGCAAGGTTGTTAAGGGTGTGAAGTTTCGTAATCACGAAATCATTGGTGATATAGTGCCTTTAGCACAACAGTATGCTGAGCAAGGTGCAGACGAGTTGGTGTTTTATGACATCACAGCATCCAGTGACCAACGTGTTGTGGATAAAAGCTGGGTGACCCGTATTGCTCAAGTCATCGATATTCCCTTTTGTGTCGCAGGCGGTATTAAAACAATTGAAGAAGCGGGTAAAATATTAGAAATGGGAGCTGACAAAATATCTATCAACTCTCCGGCTCTTGCTGATCCTGAATTAATTACCCGCTTACACGACACCTTTGGCCAACAATGTGTCGTAGTAGGTATCGACAGCTTTTACAATGAAGAAACAGGTAAATACCAAGTTCATCAATACACGGGTGACGAGACGCGCACTCAAGTCACCGCTTGGGAAACCGTTGATTGGGTCAAAGAAGTTCAACAACGTGGTGCAGGTGAAATTGTTCTTAATTGTATGAACCAAGATGGTGTTCGCAAAGGTTACGACATCCAACAACTGACTATTATTCGGAAAAAATGTTTTGTACCCTTAATTGCATCAGGTGGTGCAGGCGAGTCTGAGCACTTTAGAGACGTATTTGAACAAGCTGACGTAGATGGCGCATTAGCCGCATCGGTATTCCATAAAGGCATTATCCCAATACCTGTATTAAAAACTTATTTGCGTACACAGAATATAGTAATTAGAGATTAAAGCCGCTTCGAGCGACGAACTTTCAGCAAAAGTTATTAGCGCAGTAAAAATAGAAGAAATAAACAAAATCGCTCTTATACTGGGTGGTTTAATGAAAAGCCTAAATAGATAGTAATTGCTATTCTTAAGGCGACACAGCTCTTCTCACACAGCGGTTAGCTTTTAGCTCAAAGCTTATTTACATTAGAGATTAAGATGATTATTACAAAAGAAAATGTGGCAAAACTGGCTTGGGATAAGATGGAAAACTTGATCCCTTGTATCGTTCAAAATGCAGTCAGTGGTAAAATGTTGATGCAGGGTTTTATGAACCAAGAGGCGTTAGATAAAACCTTAGATACCGGTTTGGTGACTTTTTTTAGTCGTTCAAAACAACGGTTGTGGACTAAGGGTGAAGAGTCTGGGAATAGTTTAAACTTAGTCGAAATAACTAGTGACTGCGACGACGATTCTTTACTTGCTTTGGTCAATCCAATTGGGCCTACATGCCATAAAGGTACAGAAACATGTTGGGCAGATAGCCAATCCGCTGATATCAGTTTTATTGCTGAGTTAGAAAGTGTGATTGCCTCACGTAAAGGCGCCAGTCCTGATTCTAGTTACACCGCACATCTTTATAGCAAAGGTATCAAGCGCATAGCTCAGAAGGTCGGTGAAGAAGGCGTCGAAACAGCATTAGCGGCGACCGTAAAGGACTTAGAAGAATTAAAAAATGAGTCTGCAGATTTGTTGTATCACTTAATAGTATTACTACAAGCTAGTGATTTGAATTTATCTGATGTCATCAATGTATTAAAAGCACGTCATTTAAAATAGCTTCCTACCACTATTATTTATTCCTTCATGCAACGTGAAGGGATAAATAATCAGTTTAAAAATAAGTATCAATTTAGACATCTCAACAGATCACTTAGAATCTAATATTTTTTGCAAATTAAAATCACCTCATACTCTTCTCGCTTTTAAAAAATAAATTTTATAATCAGCAACTCATAGCAATCCAAATACAAATTCTAGTTTTTACAATTTAACATTGATCTAACATTTTTTTATTTGCGTAGAAATTCGGCAATCTAGACCTATCACTTATAAATTACTTCAAAGGAACAAGTATGAACAGTTTTGGAAAAATTTTAGCAGCTTCTGTATTTTCGATTTCACTGGTCGCATGTAATGATGACGACGATGTTGTTGAGATTGATGTCATACCAACATTAACAGCAGACCTCCGCATTATTCATGCTGTACCTGATGCACCAACAGTTAATGTGTTTGCAGGCGCAGCGGTATTAGCCGGTCTAGAGAACGTTGACTACCAAGTTTCTTCACCATGGATTACAGTTGATGAAGGCACATATGGGGTTCGTGTTGAAGCAAATGTACCAGGTGGTACTGCTGATGTAATAACAGCATCGCTCACATTAGACGGTGAAAAATCTTATAATGTGTTGGCAGTAGGTTCGACAACTGATGGCACTATTGAGCCTCTTGTAGTATCAGTCGACAGGTCCGCTGTCACCTCGGGTAACGTCAGAGTTCAAATAGTACATGCAGCGCCTGCCGCACCGATGGTAGATATCTATGTTACTGCACCTGGGGATGATATCGAAGTGGCACAGCCTCTAGCAACAGCGTCATTTAAAGACAGTACTGGTCAGGTAGAAGTGGCTGGTGGCGATTACCAAATCAGGATCACGCCAGCAGGTTCAAAAACAGTTATATTTGACTCAGGTACCGTAGCGCTTCCTGCAGACACAGATTTACTGGTTGCTGCAACACAAAATACTGGCACAGGGCCCTCTCCCGTTACCTTGCTTGTTGCAGACGGAACCTCATCATTTAAAATTTGGGACGTAGACTCAAAAGCAAATATTCGTGTTGTACATGCTGTATCTGATGCGCCCGCTGTTGATGTTATTGCCAATAATGCGCTAACCTTGTTTGACGGTATTAGTTACCCAGACGTAACATCTTACATTGCAGTTGATGCCGGAGATTATAGTGTCGATGTAGCAGTAGACGGGGCGGAAAGTACGGTAGTGATTGATGATGCAGCCATCACAGTTGAGAGTGGAATATTTTATACTGCTTTTGCAAACAGTGATTTAGCTTCTATTGGATTAGATTTTGTTGTCGATATGCCCCGCCCTGTTGCTACCGCAGCAAAAGTCAGAATATTTCATGCATCACCGGATGCAAGTGCAGTGGATATATACGTGACTGCTGATGGCGATATCAGTTATGCAACACCTAATTTTGCTGGCGTGACCTTTACAACACCTAATTTAACAGAAACAGGTTATGTAGAATTGCCTGCTGGCGATTATGTAGTAACCGTGACCGTTGCTGGTTCTAAAGATACAGCAATAGAAACAGGTGTATTAAGCTTAGAAGTTAACAAAGTTTATACAGCAATTGCCATTGATGGTTTGTTGGAAGGTGACGGCCCCACTTTAATCACCGCAGATGATCTAGCACCAAGCTTTACTGCTTCAAAAACGTTCAATGTTTCCCTAGGAGGCAATCAAGAAGTACCTATGGTAAACACTATGTCTTCGGCGACCGCAATAGTTGAGATAGACCAGTCGTTACCAGCTTTTAAGGTGGTATTAGACGCAAGCATGGTGACAGGGGCTACTGCTGCTCATGTGCACGATGGCGACATTGGTACTAACGGTGGTGTGGCTTTCGGTTTAACTGATATGGGTGATGGTACGTTCGAACTAAGTCAGACTGACCTCACAGCAGGTTTGCTTAACGACCTACTAAGCGGTGAATGGTATCTGAACGTGCACACTCCGAGTAATTCAAGTGGTGAAGTGCGTGGACAAATTGTTCCAGATACGACTGTTGTTGTGACTTTTCCTTTAAGTGGTCTACAAGAAATACCACAAGTTATGAGTGATGCAATGGGTGGTGGTTATGCTTTATTTGATACAACTGACAACGGCGTAACCTTAGCAGTAGTTACCACAGGCGTTGCAGATGCAACTATGGCTCATATCCATACAGGTTTTGCTGGCGTTAATGGTACTGTTTTAGTCGCATTGGCTCAAGATACAGCTGATGTAAATCTATGGACATCAGGTGGTGAACTTAATTTAGACCAAGCAACCGCCAATCTATTGTTGTCAGGTGGGCATTACGTCAACGTGCATACTCCTGCTAATACAAGCGGTGAATTAAGAGGTCAAATCACACCAGCAAACATCGAAGTGTATGGCGTAGTACCGTCAGGTGAGCAGGAGGTACCGGCTGTTACAACTGACGCAAGTGGAACTGGCGCTATTACATTAAATACTTCAACAGGGTTAATAATTGGCACAATTAATGTGTTTGATATTTCCCCCACTATGGCACATATCCATGTTGGTGAAGCGGGTGTAAACGGCGGTGTAGTTTTAGCCCTAACAGATACAGGAGATGGTGTTTTCACTGTTCCAGCAGATACTCTTTTGGATATGACTCAAATGGATCTGATGCAAGCTGCAGGTTTATACACAAACTTTCATACTACAACCAATCCTAGTGGCGAAATTCGTGGCCAGATTACCTTAGGTTTTTAATATTAACGCTCTGAATAAATTCAAAAAACGGGCACTTTAGCCCGTTTTTTTTGTATTCTAGGTTCTGATACGATGATTAAATATAAACGCAAATGTGTTCCTAAATGGCGCTTAAATAAGCTATCAAAACATCTCAAAATAGTTTCACATTATCGTTATGCAAAAAAGGTTTAAATGCATTGACTGTAGCTTGGTGCTTTTCTTCGTAAGGTACATAACCCAAGTTACGAGAGCTCATTAGCTAACTATTTTATATTGCTCAATTAAAACGATGACCAACGCTCATAGGCGTTAACCTAGCTATGTCATTTTGGATGAGTAAAGTCAGTTGGGTTGTTACACTCACCCTA
>OOEC01000082.1_pt1 | contig 11905 bp, 7 predicted proteins | sample 1670421 | NCBI WGS metagenome assembly OOEC01 (sample SAMEA98148418, study PRJEB22522) | marine metagenome | biome: marine biome; feature: marine water body; material: sea ice | place: Arctic Ocean | collected 14-Sep-2015 | depth 1.435 m
GCTATCCACACCAAGGTGGACCTTTCTTTGTGTTAGACCTTCTTGGTATGCTATCTATATGCATGTTGGAGAGTTGCAAAGCCTTGGATTTAGTCTTGCATCACAGCTAGGCTTGCATCTGTACACAATCGCTCATTTCGGTAACATTTCTAGTGATATTCCAAAATAGTTGCCTCAAGGACCAATCCACATCAAGGTGGACCTTTCTAGGGATTAGACCTTCTTGATATGACTGTTATGACGTGTTATATATAAGTCTTTTGAGAGATGGAAAGCATGGGGCTTAGTATTCTTGCTTCAATACTAGGCATGCATCCATCAACTATTGATCATTTGAGCGAGTAATACTAATAGTAATTTACCAGAGTTGGTACCTCTAGGACCAATGTACGGCAATGAAGACTACATTTTTTGTATAAGACTTTTATAACATGCTATCTATAAGTCTTTTGTGACATGTAAATCATGGGCTTAGTAGTCTTGCTTCAATACTAGGCATGCATCCATCAACTATTGATCGTTTGAGTAATACTAATAGTAATTTACCAGAATTGGTACCTCTAGGACCAATGTACAGCAATGAAGACTACATTTATTTGTGTTAGACTGTTATAACATGCTATCTACATATACTTTTGAGAGATGGAAAGCATAGGCATCTGAAAACCGAATCTAGCAAGTATTTTTATTTTCTACTGACCTTTTTATGGACTCAGAAAGTTATAATAAGTGACATTATTATGTCACGTATTTTAGAACACTAAATGCAATAAAATTTAGCAACTCGTTTTTGTCAATCAATTTTAGACTAGAAGTGGTTGACAAGTATGTACATAAATTATCAACACTTTTACGTCCTATTTTCATGTGAGTAGATTATGTCACTCCTGGATTCAACCCAAATTATTTCAATATTCCATTCCCCCAACTATTGGGTGCCCCCTATTATCTATTTGTCCGAAGTTTCATTTCAATTCTATTCAAATTCAAATCAATCACAAATAACATCTAAATTCAAATACAGCTACTAACTATCAATCATCCAATTCATCATAGGTTTCAACGTCGGTTTCACCAAATCGGCGCCTAGAAGATCCACGGCCACTACCAAACTCTGCCGATGCCTTTTCTTGAAACCAATTCTCTAGGTCATCAGATGCGCTTTCATCTCTTTGTCTTTTGATGCGGCGGCAGAGTTCTACAAAGCGTGTGTACGCTCTTTTGTCCCAACCCATGAATCCAGTGTTACCACTACGCGACTTGGTCCACGCAGTTACACCCTTGTTAACCCACTTGTTCCAATAGTTCTCGATGCAAAGAATGGTAAATGCCTCGTCCAGGCAAGTCACACACCCACTATCTGTGATTTTCTTGGACATCATGACTTCGGACTTCCAGATCTTCTTCCCCGCAATGGAAGGTACCAAAGCGCTGAAGAAATACCAGGACCGAATAATCGAATCCTCGTTATTCCTATCGTTGCCTCGCACATTAGAAAAGGCCGCCTCAACCTTCAAGAAATCGGGCACGTTCTCATCTTGCATCAAACCTGTATTGGGGACAACATTTGTTAGCAATATTACTACATTACTAACAGCATGGAACCACCGTTTACACTTACCCATATAAGCTCTCTCCAAATCTTGCGCACAGTTGTTGCGTCGATTGTTAATACTAAATTGTACCTCCTTAGCATGCCTTACTTTCCAATCCGGCTTCTCCTTATCTTCCACCCCAAAGTGCTTCGCACATGTATTCATTGCTTTCTGTAAGACTGTGTCGTCTGTAATAAACTTAACCTTTTTCCACAGGCGCTCCTTAACAAAACGCCGCAATTTAATAGTCACCAACTCATCTTCATCTTGGCTTGCCTTCTGTAGCTTGAACATCCTTGCCTGTTTTTGCAGTTGAGTCTTTAATTTGTCGAGCTCTATTTGGAGATGGGCTTGTTTGATTGCCTCAGTTGCATCAGTTCTCGTCCTATTAGTCTGGTTTGAAGATGCATCTTTGCTCTTAGAACTAGGTGAGGCTACAATGACACTAGATCCGCCACTCATCCCACTAATACTACTTTCATCTCCAACTTCATTGGCGACGGAGGAAGCGTAATTTTCGTCGTCTTTTGGAAGTCCACTTGTTGTTCGGTTCATAGCCACTTTACTCCTCTTACTAGTACTTGCCTCGTTGGTAACTTTGGTCTTTCGCACAGCAGGAGAACTTCTCTTTCTAGTCCCGGTCATGGTGAGGATGTTTTTGGTTTTATGTCAACCAAATAAAAAGTGCCAAACCAACAAGCCAATCAATTTCGCATTGATACTCAGTAAGATTGGCCTATTGTTAGTGGTTAGAAATTCTGGCGCGGTCTGTGCGTCGTTATCCATGACGTTTTATACTTATATCTTCCAATAAGTTTATTAGACAGTTGTTTTCATTGCTTTTATCCAATACCAGTCTGTCCTTCACCTCCCACCCTCCTTGAGTTTCCCCTACAATTAGTAGGTACACAATATCTACGTAGGTTTCCTACCTAGTTCGCGATCGTACAACACGAGTTTTAGGGTTCTCATTTTTATTGATTCTACTACATCCACGTACAACGTGTACGTACGTAGCTTTAGTACCTATTTTGGATTCTTCACAAAATTCGCGCGTGGGCTTTAAAAGTGCAGCAACAGCAGCAACAGCAGCAAGAACAAACATTGTTGAGGTTGTTGTATTTCCTCAATTCGTAACCAAATCGATATCTGACTTCGCAGTCATAATTCGATTTTCAATAGGTACGTCATGGTGTGTCATGTGAACGATTTGGGCAGAAACTCCATTTTTGCAACAAATTCTACATTTCACTCACCTCACAAATTTTCATATTTTTTTTCTCAAAAATCATTTCAGTCCCATTTTCAACCCTATCTCTTTCTCTCACATCTTCCTCTAACTTTGTCATTTTTGCGACACTCGTTTGACCGCAGTCTCTTCCCGCTTTCTTTACCATCCGTTTGGCCTCCACAATTCTCTTTAGCGTTGTGTTTGGCCATTTGGAAAAACTGAAAGTCAGTGACCCTCCTGGGAAGAATAAAATATTGGATAAGCGAGCCAGATCTCGCCCCGACTTTGCATTCGACTCTAGGGTACGGGAGGAGTCTCCAGCGTCATCCGAGGTGGTTGCTTCTTGGCATCGTTCTTGGTTGATTGTCAAGTTTCTGAATTGATTGGTTAATGGAACGTAACGTTGGTCGTTACCGAGCAAGAGAGTTGGATATTAGCGATAGCCAATTGGTACCAGGTTTAGATAACCCACGTCAAAGGCTTATTCTCGCTCGACAAAAGAAAGAAGCACAGAAGAAGAAGAAAAAAAACAAGATGCCTACCAAATCGTCCAAATCATCCCGGAAGAAGGCGACATTACCAAGTGTCCAGTCTCCTCCCTCACCTAGAACAAGATCAGCAACAATATCCGATTCCAATGTTGCTTCCAGGACCGGACCAAAGACTCCATCACCGATTGTCCAGTCTCCTCCTCCCTCACCCAGAACTAGATCCGCAACAATATCTGATTCCAAAATTGCCGCCACGACTTCTCCAAAGCCACCCAAATCATCCCGGACGAAGGCCAAATTACCGATTGTCGAGTCTCCATCCTCACCTGGAACAATATCAGCAACAATAATGGATTCCAAAGTTGCTGCCACGACCGGACCAAAGGCTCCATTACCGATTGTCCAGTCTCCTCCCTCACCCAGAACTAGATCGGCAACAATATCCGATTCCCAAATTGCCGTCACGACCTCACCAAAGGCATCCACACAACGCAAAAGGAAGGCTGTTAAAACACCATCTCCCCCAAAGAGGATCGGTACACGGCAGAGCCCCCGGTTGTTCCATCCATCGTTTGACAAGGAAGCAAATGTTGATAATGCAACTCCCAAATCTAGTACTATCCGCGAAGAAGAGACAGTTTCCCTCCCAAATATTGGGCCATTGTTGGACTCTGCAGTGGAGGGAGAAGCAACGAACTTGTCTTCACTAGGTACTACGGACCACCCAGCATCGCCACCTCCCACCCCTCAACAGAGAACTTCACCAATTTCAATGGACCAGGACGAAGAAAACTTAGAAGAACTCTCACAAGAGGCGACTGTAATTGAATTGGCGTTACCTTCTTCAAGTCTAGCACCACCTCCAGCGATTTTGGACGTTAAGGCTCCAGCCACATTCGGAAATCTGGAACAGGACAAAGAAGACCTAGAAGAACCCTCAGCAGAGCCAACTGTCGTGGAAACGGCGTTACCTCCCTTGGAGGACCAGGAAGAAGTATCTTCAAAACTCAAACTAAAGGAGACTGTCGAGGAGAAAGAAGATGAGGAGGAAATTCCTCAACCTACAACCAAAAATATCGATGAAAAGTCATCACCATCTTCTACCGTCGAAGTGGTTCAAACAGTAGAATCACCAATATCTACAGTGAACGAAAATGAGGAGGAAAAGGAGACTGTCGAGGAAAAAGCAGATGAGGAGGAATCACCAATATCTACAGTGAACGAAAATGAGGAAGAAAAATCTCAACCTACAACCAAAAGCATGGATGAAAAGTCATCATCATCTTCCTCCGTCGAAGTGCTACCAACTCCCAAGTCAAGAGAAACAATTCCTCACTCTATTCAAGTCTATAAACCACCGCGTAAAACGGATGCGGAAATGTATACTGACGCTCTGGCTTTACACGAGTTTATTATGCAGCGTAAACGGGAAGGAAAGGGAGTTGATACACAATCAGTTGATGAATCAACGCAAGAATCGGGAGCGAAAACTTATCTACATTTGCGGTTAGGTCTAGTTCAACCTACCGTAGATCTAGTTCAACCGCCCGTAAGCATCGATGAATATCTGGTGCAGACAGGCCTCATCGAACGACCGTTCAGAGAGGTCAGTGTAAAACCCGTCGAAAATTATGAAAGCTTTCCCTACAGGCCAACTAAAGTGAAAGGGAAATTTCTTGAACCACGTAAACCAGCGGGTATTCGAAAATTCGTTTTCATATCTCCATTTCAACCTGGCAATATTGGCGAGGACCTACCCACACCCGAACCGTTTCAGGCTGAGGGGGAAACGGGTGGAGACGAGGATGACTCTCGAGAAGGAAGTAATGAACTGTTTGAGTTAGAGGAGAAAACAACAACAGAACCATTCAAGGACGTTAATGTTCCAATTGATGTTGATCCTCTAAAAGGAACTGATAAGTGGGGTGACTTCACAGATTTTCAAGTGTTAAAAGGATTTGGTGAACATTTACATCAGATTTATCCGGCAATTGATACCGTGAGCCAGGCGGAGGTCCATGAAAATCCCAAAGAAGCGATGTTGTATCCTGGTTTTGTCGATTTCTATCACTACTATGATCAGCGAAAAGTGTCCCTATATGATGGAAGCGCCGGGAATTTCTTCCACGTCTATCTTGGTGACGATGTTATGGATATGTATGAGTGGTTTTGTATGGTACCCAATACGGATTCTGTGTTTGGGAACTTCTGCCGTATTTGGGAATGCATCCATCCACCGAGCTTCCATAAATGGATGGACATTGAGAGGACAAAAAACCCAAACAGGTTTCAACATTTTTTTTATGACGAGGACTACCATACCCATTGTGGAATCTACAACCAGATTCCATACAGCTTCAATATTTTTTCTAAACGTCTCATCACCTTGACAGTCGGTGGGTACAAAGACACTTGTATACCCGTTTTTGGATTAAATATTGGAGCAGTCTTCAGCAATGCAAAGGACGCTGGGGTGCCTTTGATTCTCTATGCCGATTCAAGTGAAGAAGATGAGGGTGTTAAGAAAAAGAAGAGCGCACGGCATGAACCAAAGCAGGTCACTTATTTTAGATTCCTTCTGGAGGTGATATATTTGATCGAGACCCACATTACAAAACACTTGCGCACTGGAGATGAAGCCACGTTCCCCCAGCCAAATGCTGGCAAGGTTATGTTGGAGGCAAGAAGGCGTATTCAACAAGGAAAAGGAGTATTTTCGTTCATTCCAGCCCACGATCTACGGGGATCTATTCCTAAACTTGGAAATCATTCGAATGCTGCAGAAATGGCTACACTCAACATCAAGTGTCTTTTCATTGCTGACTATCAGTGGAAAATTGATTGGTCCATCATTGAGGATGCAAACACCTTTGCTTCTGCTACGTTTTGCAAATTTTGGGGACTCGAAATATCTCATTCTCACACTGTTGATGAAGAGGTGGAGAAGAGGCTTGATTATCTCAGAAGGGCTATAGAGTATATCCACCGAGTTCATGTTCGGTTTGCTCTCTGCTACAACAAATATACGTCTCAAGTGTATATCGATGCTCTTGTGAAGAGAGCAAATCGTCAAGTGAAAAAAAGGATGGTTCCAGAAAACGACCATGGACTTATCGAGATGAAGTTGGAGAAAACCGAAGTCACGGCTGACAAAAAAGGAACAAATGACAAGACCAAAGAGGGTTTATTTTTCGATCAGTTGAAGCAATCACGCACTAAGGCGTTGGAAAAAAGTGCTGAAGCAAGGATTGCCCGCACAGCGGATATGCAGGCCCGAAGATCTGAACCTCCAAAGAAAAATGTTCCCAAAGACCCTGATCGTTTTCTAAGTGAGGATCTCAAGAAGATGAGAGAAGGGCATGCATTATATCGAGCAAAACGCCCAAGCAATAAGGGAGATGCTAAAAAGACAATGGACTTTTTGGAAAACTGGTTTCCTGTAACCGAAAAAACCGGGGAAATGAAGGATGACAATGTACTTCAAATCTCCAAGTTGAAATATATACCTCGCCGTCATGATTTTGTCCAAAGAGACGCTAAATGGATTGTGAGAAAGTTGCAGGGGAAGTACTTCCAAGGACTCGTCATAAAAACAAAAAATGGACTTCAGACATCGACAAAGCTCATTGACTTGCTCAGTCCGGATTGGGTGCACATTGTGTTTGAGCCCGTTTTTGTAAGATTTGTTGTTCAAAACGCAATTAAACAGAGAAATGAACATGACGCTGCGCAGAAGACAGCTGGCAGGAGGGGGACACTCAAGGACCTGCCAGATAAAGATATGAAATGGATCGATGTGCCGGCAGGTAACATATTGTTACAACCTGTGAAAGGAGACATTGTCAGGAAGGATGTGACCATGAAGTATCGGCAAGGTAACACATCAACCTGTGTTTTCAGTTCTTTCGCCTCTTTGTTGGATTACATAGGGCACAAAGATGCGGGGAATAAGATTCAACAGAAGGCACAAGAATACATTGGACAGCCTTTGCGAAAGCAATTGGATGGGCTTGCAAGTTGTGTGCGACAATTTGACCCCTTGCTGGAATCTCTCCAGTTGCGTTCCAAGGCAAAATCATTGCAAGAGTGGGATCCATTGGATTTGGAAAGAAATGACACAAAACTTTTCATGGAGCCAATGCTGGTAGTATTGTTAGGTGCAGATGGAGGTACTCAACATGCTGTTGCTATCGTCGAGGACTTATTGTTTGACAGCAATTTACCAAATGCCTTGATGCTGACAAAAAGGGCCCTTGATTGGTCATGCAGCTGTGAGGGTGGTTATGTTCGGGTGACAATGGCCATCAAATTCAAGTACTAGGCAGGGCGCTGTTAAGAGAGTTCATACAGGAGATTTCCTCTATAATCCAATACATATATTTTATAAATCCTAGTGAGTTGCATTAATGATAGCCAATATGTCGTTCAAACATTCACCTTACTTTAATGTACTCACTCTCATAAATTGAAAAGAGATGTCCCATTACATCGCACCAAATAATCGTGTGGTCGTCCAGAAGGCGCGAGGGGGCTTGCCCCCCAGGCTGCAGTTACAGTTGGGTCCCCGACGCGTTGCACAGTTAATGCAGCGCATGGAGGAGTCAAGCACCCTCGTGGGTAACCGTGTTGCCGCCGAACGGGCTGAGGCAGCAACACGTGGAATACAGGTTGTGTTGGAGGACACTAGGGAGGAGCGCTTTGAGGAAATTGTGCTTGCAGATGAAAATTAGATACAAACTAAACTTTAGTACTTATTTATATAACAAGCTTAGTAATATGTAATATATATAGTTTATACGTAACTATCCTATTGCCTGCTCTTTTAGATTCTTTCATGGGTCGCCAATGTATTCTGTAAACCTATCAGCCCAGGTTTCCGGGCTTCGAATGAAAATATACTCACCACGTTCACCCCCAAAGTTAGGAATTGCGGATAAAGGTTCGTAGATACATTCCGCCGTTACTAAGAGGATATTAGTAAGGCGGCAATCACGACCCTCATGTCGGCGTTGACGTCGTTGTTCTTTTGTCAATGTTTTTCCAGCTATCGTTACGATGCGGTCATTCTCAATAGGTGCTGGTAGCTCCTCTTCAAGTGATTCGATGAGTGCATAAACACCAGGTACATCGCCAATAACCAATTCCGATTCCACCAGTTTATCCAGGTGGGCTTGTGTTAGATCCAAAAACGTTATAATATGTCCTGGAACATATAAGTCTTGACCATCATTGTCATCATCTGGGCTGGCCCACTGAAATAATGCCCAGTCATACCAACTACTATTCCCTCGATAAGCTGGATGCCCGCGAAATATTATATCGTTTCGTTTGTGCTCGGTGCAGCCTTCAATTGTCGAATGTTCTATCCCAAGCAATTGGAGAACATTGCGCCCAAGCCAATGCATGTAACGCTCCGGGTAGTGTTTCACATTGGCAGTACGTTTGTCCCAAGTTGCCACAATGTTGGGATGTTGTTGACCCTCCAATATATCAAGGCAAACACTATATCTGGATCCACGAAGGTTGGGATTCTGCCTAACAATACTCCTCTTTGGTTGGTTTGCAACAGCACAACCCTTATCAAGACTAGCACCCGCAAAGTCCATCACAACATTTTCAAAGTACCGACGGGCTGTGGCCACTTCAAACGTTTCCGCTCGCATTTGTGTCAAACGTGACGGCTGCTTGGCATTTTTTTTGTGGTTGGATTCAGCAGGTCCAGTATCAATATTCGCGGTAACTCCAAAGTCCATGATATTTTCTGGTATATGCATACTCAAATGAAACTTAATGATTTTCATTCCTTGACCGTCTTGTCGGTTGACAACTGACTTGAAAAATAGGTGAAGTTTTTTGATGGCTGTTATTGATAGATCAACCTCCTCTTTTGGTATGTTTTCTTTCTTCAACCACCAACGCCAGGACAATATCAATTCAAATAACTTAACCCATCGAAGAAGTCTTCTGTCCGTACATCCACCTAGCTTTTTCGTAATGAGCACTCGTGTAGACTCCATTTTGCACATGATTAACATAACAAGACACACCCCAGGCATCTCGTGCGCAGCAAGTTTGGTACCGCTTGTTACACCAGTTGGAAAGTATGTGCGGGGGAGAGAGCGATCGCTCTGATGAGAAAGACGACGTCCAATTTTCCTGGCATATCGTTCAATAACACGAAATAAGATAGGAGCAGAACCATCCGAATCAGGATTAAGTCCGAGGGCAATCGAGAATCCACGGATGGCATACTTCATCAATCCTAATTCAATTGCATGCAACGGTTCACCAGGAGTCATTCCATGAATGTTGCGAAGATTATTACCATTCTGGATGTTCCAGAAAGCATTTCGTAGGTTGTGGTAGGATATTGCCTGAAGTGCAGTCTTTTCTCCCGTGGCAATTGCCTCTTGAACTGTTGAAGGGTATGTGTGTTGCCAGGGATAATTGACATCATCGCACTCAATGCGAGGGATGTCACAATGACGGCATATCTTTTGTGTTGCAATACGACTCCCGTATCTGCCCGAAAGTTTATCATGACCCTCAGTATCTCCAAGGACAACCAGTAATGGAACCTTACAATTCACATCGTAGTTCACGCCACGGTATTTGAATTTATAGGGAATACCATCAGACTCTTGAAGTTGTACAAGAGATTGAAAGATATCAGCTATGATGTCATGGTAAAGCTGTAGTCTATCGACAGGTGACATGCAATGCTTTACCTCAGCGGCAGACATGAGGTGCAGATTGGGTATATAACCAAGTGGTCGCCATGCTTCGGGTTTGTTTCTTGTAGCTCGGTTGAAGATGGAAAGCGTGAAATATATTGGCTCAAGGGATAAATGTCCATGTTTGTCTATTGCAAGTTTGTCAATGTAAGCCACAATGCCACAAAGTATGTCTTTGGGACCTGTACATGTTTCTTGGTAGGCTCGGCGATATACGCGTCCAGTGTCAATATCAGCAAGATGACTGATGATTGCAGGTGGAGGGGCCAATGGGTTGTCTGGGTTGGAGAAGAGTAGATTTCTATCATCTTGAGCTAATTCTGAGTACAGTAATGACTCGATCATAGCGCGGGCATTGTGTACAACACAAGGATACGCCCTTTGGTCAGTACCTATTTTGGTATGAACCTGTGGCAACAGAGAAGAAAGCTTAAAACGTTTGGTTAGAAATGCAAGTGCAGCTTTGCGAGTGCTGAAAGTAGAGGTGATGGTAATGTTCTGGTGTGTGGCATCTTGAATAAGCTTCATAACCTTCTTGTAGGCATAAGTGGGAGCTTGTATGGCACGCATAAGACGTAGAAGGTTGATGGATAATGTTTCTTCAGGAGTGAATTTGCCTCTTAGAACATCACGAAATGGATTATCTAAATCGTCCTCAAGATCAAACCTTGTTCCCAGTATAAATGCGTCATCATCAATCCCATCAAAGGAACCTATGGTGTCTTCCTCTTCTATGACTTCATTTGGTGGATCCTGTCCGATGTTCAGGAGTTCAATGTCTTCAATCAACGTAAACTCCTCACCAACATCTACAAAATCAGATTGATTGAAGAGTAAATCGTCAACTAACTGCCTGGCAACTGTTTGATCGATGTTAGCAAGATATTTTTTCAGTTGGGCAATATCTCCCGTTGCTTTCCTGGGATATTTGGATGGAGAATGAAGAACATCGTCGTCGTCATCACCAAGAAAAGCAATATCAAGATTGTGATTGTCACCTACTTCATAGGGAAAAGGTTGTGACTTTGCAGCTGCAGCCCTCTTCTTGGACTTTTCAGGATCTTTTGACAAGGCTAAGGCGCAAGCGACACGCTGGCTGATATGCTTTGATAAGCCTGACAGCGTCTCACAACTAGTGCCACAGTAGGGACAATACGGCATGGTCAAACACGAAAACTTTAGACTGATTGGCTTTTGTGGAATCAACCCACTTGTGGATGACAGGAAAAGGTCTGGCCAGATGATGGACGAAGTATCTATGTTGGTCAGTGTGGATAGAATTGCTCAACATTTTTATCTAGATTAGTGAGATGAGTACTCACCTAAAATATGTTGCGTAAATTTGTTGTAGAATGTGCCACTAATAGTAAGTAAATTGTGTGACACAGTTTTAGTGAATAAATAATTAGGTACAATTCAGTACAATTATGTGCATAGTCGTACAGAAACAGAGCATAGTGACTGAGATCGGTCTTCAGATGTAGTCAGGGTCCAAGTAAAGCCGCCGCCTTGGAGACTGCTTCAAGTAACCAAAGATGTGGTAAACTTGTTCCAAATGGCCTTGTCGAGGCAATGCTAGGTGCGTGGATAGCAGGGCTACTTCCAGCAGTATGTCCAGCCTTCCGATCTCCACCGCCCACCGTAGTACTCCAATCAACTCTTGATAGTAATGCATTCCAGCTGCAGTGAGTTCAGCGCTGATGTCATCGCTAGGGTAATGGTCCCCAAACATCGGAGTTGGGCACTTGCTGGGTAGTCTCATTCCGTCCTTAGCCAATTTCTCTTCCACGTTCCTTACAGAGGCATCAACGTATTTCTCGGGAGACATGGTCCAACACTTGGTCCCCTGAGAGT
>OOEC01000088.1_pt1 | contig 11612 bp, 4 predicted proteins | sample 1670421 | NCBI WGS metagenome assembly OOEC01 (sample SAMEA98148418, study PRJEB22522) | marine metagenome | biome: marine biome; feature: marine water body; material: sea ice | place: Arctic Ocean | collected 14-Sep-2015 | depth 1.435 m
CCAATGTACCGTACTCCACTCGGATGAGAAGGCTTCACAAAGCCAGCAGCAGCGCCTCCCATACACAAAGAACAAATTGTCCTTCCAGCGCTCCCATTACAACTGTCACCCTACCCTGAATTCGGCTCCTTTCTCCTTGTTATTTTGACGAACCACAATCGTAAGTATCGTCCTTGTAGCCCCTGTTGTTCGAATCGTCGCACGTATTTGTTCCTTTGCTCTTACCTGCATTCTGACGATGTTTTGAATAATATGGATACCTTTTCCAGATTTTCAGTGGTGTTTCCTTTTCTTTTGTTGTAACACTCGACGCAATTGCCGCTCCCTATTGCGCTTCTTGTCATTCAAACGCCTCTGGTATGTCATGCGGATTCGTATGTTGTGTTGTTGTTTTTGCTTGTGCATTTCCAACGATTTCTCACCAATTCTTCCATGCATTTCCTTCCACCACACAGGTCTTGTTGTTTCAATCGCCCACCTCTTCGCCCTTGACGCAATCGTCGCTCTCTACTGGGCCTCTCGTCCCCGCACCGTCTTTGGTAGGTGATGCCAATTCGTTTGTTGGATTGCTGTTGACTTTTGTATAGTTCCAACGATTTCTCACCAAATCTTCCCTGCATATTATTCTACCACACAGCTGTTGTCATTTTCAATTGTCTACCTACTCGCTCCAATCGCCCCAATCGACGTTCGTGTCAACGAGCTCGGGTCCCACTGACTACCCTTACAGGTAAGAGAGACGATTTGAATGTTGCAGTACTGTGTGGTTCCATCTTTTATTCAATCCAATTCTCATCAAGTTTTATTTTTCACTTCTGTTCTAGTTGCTGGTGTCTACTCCTACTTTCGAGGTAACCTGCACTCCGCCGACACGTGAACCGACACCACCACTCCCGCTGATTTGTGCCGGACAGGAGTTGTATCTACATCAGCCTTTGTCGCGCTATTCTGGTAGTTCTTTCTTCCCTGTTGTTGATTTCTGGATCCTGGGGGCTGCTCTTTTTTCTCCTGCGGCGAACATCATCTTAGGTCGGAATCCTTGCTTACGTTAGTGAGTTAAGAGGACCCCTCTTCGACGTTCGATCGAGTCTTGGAAGTTTGGGGGACCAGTAAGCACTCATCGCCGATCTGTTGAATCTTTCCCACTCCTCGACTGTTGGTTACAATTGCTGCGAACCCGGTGTTATCTGACATTGACTGACACTACGAAAGTTCTTCTCAGCTCTTTAGTACCTCATCGGTTTTTTTTACGATACCATGGTTACGGAAATTACGCCACCCGCCTTGTTGAAAACGGATAGACTGGATGCTCTTAGCGCGGCAGCAGAGGGTTCTTCTGCCCTTTCTGTTGCATCTAATCAATCCACTGGGGCTGGCCCAACCACATCCACGAAGTTTATATTGCCTACCAAGTTCCCCCGAAAACAGAATGTTGGTAATACAGTTGATCTATTTAATTCTCCTCGGAAAAAATCGCCTCCCTGGAAGGGAACTGATCCGGAATCGAAGAAAGCTGAAGAAGCGCTTGCCACTACTTCTCTTGTCTGGTTCATTGACAAGTACCCTGATTCACCCCTCGCCTCATCTATTATTAAGACCACCCGAATCGTTGAGACCAGTCTACGTTTGCGCTTTCCAAAATGCCTTCCCATTGCCTTCCAGCTACTTGAGTTTCTAGCGCACACACGATCTCACTTGCCTATTGCGCCAGCCATCCATAAAGAATCCCTCCTCGTGAACGATTACGCTACTGCCATGCCTTTGATCTGGTTTTCCGGAATTATCTATTCGCAAACCCTGGTGATGACGGTGGCCACACGTCTTTTTGCCTATCCCAAAACACCCCCCGATCGACAACGTACCATACATCCTACCCTCTGGGGTTCTTCCCTCCCCACTGTTGTTCATCAGAATAAAGACAATTCCTATCAATTTTGGGTCGTTCATCTTAAAGGTTGCAATGGCAAAGTTTACCGTGATTCCCTTGATGGAAATCAAAAACCGGTCTACAATACTTTCAAGAAAACTCTTGTCGCGTTCTTTGAGTTACAATTTGACTCTATGAGGAAGGACGAAAAACAAAATATTCGAGATGGTCTTACACAGAATTGTGAAACTATATACATTGCTTCCTTTAATTCTGCCAAGGACCAAGCCCCTACCATTGTTGCTGCTACTCAATACTGTTCTTCCGAGGAAGGCGCATTCATCAACTGGATTGCTGTTGCTTCTGACATACCTGATGAAACTAAGTTAGCTGGTGTTCTTCCTGTGAGAAAGTTCCGTAGGCTTGGTCTTGGCATGTTCCTCCAGACGCTTATTCAGTTCCAGCAGGTGTCCAGAGGTCGCTCATCACGCTTGCTACTTCAATGTATTGTCGATGGAGATGCGTGCCAGTACTATTTGAACAGGGGTTACATCAAATCACGAAGAAACCAATTCGAGGTGATTGATAACCATTTGGACCACCCTTTTGTATCTCATCACCTTCATTTTATCACGGACAAAGCCCAAGAAGAGGACAAGGTGGATCCATTGTTAAAACTTCATCTTTACCAACGGGACGGCTTTGTTATCACCACCTACCTGGATGATAAGCATAACTTCTTTTTTCTTGAAGGTGCTAATATAAATTGCTACCCCAAGGGAGAAACAGAGGTTTTATTTCGCTTTCCTTACAATACCAGTGGTTCTGTTTTGGAGACATACTTGGATGTCAACAGCCTTATACTTTTTAAGTTTCCCAGCTTTGGACAGACGGCTGATTATGTTCTTCCAGAGAATGTTCCCAGCAAGGGTATGTTCAAGGGACTTATTCGGCCAATTAATCAGTTTCAAGGTCATTTTGACAGTGCCGACGTTGACCGTGCTGAATATCTCCTAATGAAGGAGAATCCTCAGGAATATATAAAAGAACAAACCTTGTTTCTCTGGAGTCGATGGACGCTACGCAACCCTGACTCCGATTACGAAAAGGACGTCGCTGTTATTCCTCCCTTCATCTCCGGTTTGGTTGTTGATATTGTGAAGTCTCTCGCAGCTCCCTCTTGTTGCAATACCTCTCAAAATTCTGCCCTGGTGTCTCAACTGGACCTGGTTGACAAGTACCTGTACGGACACCCCCAGTTGCTGAGTAAACGACTAATTTTTTTTGTGGTCCACCAAGACAAAGACCATTGGATTGGATTCTGTGCTGTTAATCCTTGGATTTCTATCCTAAACGATCACATGGAACGAGACGGAAAAAATAATACTCCTGGATTACACCCTGACTTTTCAAAAAAGAAATTCGAGTTCCACCAGTCAGGTCTATTGTACAACGATGCGTTGGATAGCAAGAGAACCAAACCGAGGGATGTGTCAGTGGTCCTTCCCTTCATATGGCTCTTGAATATGATGAGCCATTACCGTGATTTGCTTGTTGCCGGTGAACGTCAAAAGATCAACTTCGTTCTTGCTCACACAAAGAACAACCACAGCGCCCTGCATATGTACTTCCTTGGTACCCATGGACCTTTTGGAAATTTATTTTATGACAATATCGCCACACTCCCCTTCAAGTTTTTGGACCGTCCAATTCGCTCTATTTCCTTCCAGCCAAATGCCTGGGACTGTGGGTTATGCTGGTGTCTTTTTATTTATGACACCATGTTAGCTTTCCATCAACGAGCCTACATGATTAAACCGGTGGGAAAGGAAGACACCTATCATTATCTTGGACACTTCATTCATTCAAAGGAATTTATGGATGGGACGAGGAGTATGAACCTTGAAAAGAAGATGGTAACCATCCCCCTGTGTAAACTATGGCGTTTCGAAATGTTGGAAACTATCGAGCGACTACGATGGTGTTATCTTTCCTCCAAACACTGTGATATCACTCGTCCCAACGATTGGGGAGTGACAACGGCTGATCACCAGACCCTTATTTCGGGAAAACCGTTTATCGACAATGTTCTCCCTGTAATTAACATCCGAGTAGAGAAAACCCGATCCAGGATAAATGGAGTGTACCTGAAGGAGAAGAAAGCTAGAATGATGGTTACCGATGGGAAAAAGCTACCATCCCTCGACCAGCAGCCCATTCTCTTGTTGGACATTAAGAGGTATGCTAGCTGGCTAGAAAATGAGGTTATGCCCACAGGATCGTTTGGTTCGAAAGCATGGGTTACTGCTGCCTTCCCTCAATCTTTGCCAGAAGAAGAAAGTGATAACGCGAAAAAGAGATTAATACACGCTCGATACTGGTGTGACATTGTACGTGTGAACGGATATTGGCCAGAAACTCTACTGGCTAACAATGAAACTGATGAGAAGATTTTTAAGAAAGAATGCAAGAGACTATACAAACAAGGAGTTCCAAAGTCGCTTATAGACGTTCTGGGAGATGGAAACTGTTTGTACTACTGCATGTTGAACTATCTGTTGGAGGTGGACCAAAAAATTGATTTGACCATGACCAAGGACTACCCTCTGGTTTGGATACGGAAACTTATCCGGGCGGGAGCCCTCTCCATAAGTGAACAGTACTGGCGCTGCATTGATGGAAATGAAGTCAAGGAACGTATCGATTTTTTGCACAACCCAGAATTTAATACAATGGACGATGAACTAACAAGACTTCCAGCCAACGTTGACCATCAGGGAGATCTAATGGGTGCAGTTATATTTGCATCTATATTCCATCTCCGCGTTGTTATCTACCAAGCTTCGGCACCAGCTATGACGTACTATCTTGATGGAAGAAACTTCAACAAGGACACCGGAATGGGGATCTTGTTTGCTAATTTCGAGGGAATTGTGCCCACCAAAGTACCTAGGGGAAGGGACGTATTTACTGTGGTCCAGTACCAAACTGATGACGATGATTTGGGAGTAGGTAAAGGACCGGAACATTGGGTACGTCGGGTAACATCCAAGAAAGAAAACGGGTACGAGCCTTCGAATAAAGACTTCAATCCAATTGACCTTGCAATAGATGGCCAAACAGATTTATCCCCGGAGGAGATTGAAAGTCGACGCCCAAAAGGAAGCAATGAACCAAAAACGGGATCTTTAGTAGGACCCCTGAGAGAGGGAAAAGTGATATTAAAAGATGGAAGACTGACCAAACCTCCAGCTGGGCCACAAGGTAATCCAAAACACAAGAAGAGTGATACTTCCGAGGTGGAAGGTATGTCTCCCTCCAAAAATAAGTCTGCCAACGAAATGGACTCCTTGCCATCAGAGGAAGAAGTAGACGACCACCCATCCGGCGGAAAAGAGGGCAAAACAGGAGAGAATAAAGATAAACCAGCTGAGGATTTGGGAAAAAATCATGCCGACGGGTTGGAAGGCTCAGGAAAGGGTTCCGACAATAACGAGTCTGGAGATAGTGATGATGACGACGAAGAGGATGACAGGCATGGAGACGAAGAGAAGAAAAAGAAGAAGAAGAAGAAGAAGAAAAAGAAAAAGAAAACAAATAACAAAGGGGATGAGGAACCGGATTCATCAGAGACGGATAAGCCCGAAACAGCCTCGACAACAAAGAAAGATACCGTTGAGCAAACCTTACCAGGTTCTCCAACACCTGAGACAACTGAGGCGACCACAGTGTCAAAGATTGGTGAAAAAGAAGGAATTGGGCATGTGACATCGGATATCGATCCAAACAAAACATCTCCCACAGTCGACCCAGCTCCCATGAATAAGAAGACCACAAACAAGAGGTTGTCTGCATCGGAGGAAGATAGACTTCTTAAGGAATTGAGGGAGACGGCGGTGCCCCATGACCCAATACAGACTCAACTGGAAGCACAGAGAAAACACCGAAACAAAATAGTTTCAGAGGAAAAGGTAAAAGAAAACAGGGATTTACTAGCAGAGTTTCATACAGCAGAAGAAACTGAGTTACCCTCAAGTTCTGTGTGGGCCGAAGAAAAGAAAAAAGCGGATGCTCTCAGGGTACGACATGCAGCTGCGAGCGATAAGCTACTTGAAAGTGGATATTTCGCCAGAGTTCTAGCCGAGGGTAAAAAGGCAAAGCAGAAACAAATGGACGAGGATCTGGCTAATGCTGACAAGGCCAGATTAGAGGCAGATCATGCAGAAGAGGAAAGATTAGATAGAGAAGAGGAAGCAGGGAAGAAGGAAGCAGAGAAGATTTTGCAGGAACAGGAAGCAGAGAAGAAGGAAGCAGAGAAGATTTTGCAGGAACAGGCCAAACCTGACAAGGCCGGATTAGAGGCAGACCAGGCAGAAGAGGAAAGATTAGATAAAGAAGAGAAGAATCTGGAGGAGGTGGAGAACGAAAAAAAGAAGAAGGCGAGTAAGGCGGAAAAGGCTGATAGGATCCGGAAGTTGGCAGCAAAAAAGAAACTTGAAAAAGAAATGTCCTCACCACAGAGAAAAAGCAATAGACAGAGTTCTTCCAAAAGAAAATTGCCAACACAACAAAAAGAGAGTGACCAGGATGAAGAGGGAGGTAGTAGCAGCGATGAGAGTAGTGATGTAGAAGGGCCTACTCCAGCCCGTAAACTGTCTGCAAGGAAGAGTGTCGTGCCACCAAAAGGAAAAAAGAAGAAAGAGACACCCTCTACTAGCGCCCGGCCAACCCCCGATATGCAAAGAGGAAAAAAGGCAAGAAAACAAACTCCAAGGAAAACTGCAACCAAGGCGGCGGCTCGAAAAGAAGATGACTCAAACACAAGTACAGATAGTGAAGAAGACAGTGATGAAGGTGGTGGACCACCACCCGCACGGAAAACTCCAAGAAGTGCATCCAATCCCCATGAGCAACGTAAAAGAAAAGTTATGAAACGCTATAAACCAGGACTCTTCCGTCAAAATGCACCCAGGCCAAAAAAGAAGAATAAAAGAACGGCAGGTATGACTAATCCAGTGGTCCAGAAAGTACTTGACAAGGCAATCAGGGACGCCATAGTGGAACCTGATCAAATGGCGAACAATTATATGAATACAAAATTTCCCGATGCTGCCCCACTCACATTTCTGGGAGACAACAATATAAACAGTAAGAAGTGGAGAATGGATTCTTTTAACGCTCACCAACTGGACTACGACAAAGCACTGGAGAACGCGAATAATCGGTTAGGAATTGAAAAAACCGCCAGTGTTACCAAAGCAGTGAATGAATCCTATATTGGAAATTGGCATCAACGTCACAAGGCAAAAGCAGCTTTGGAGGCGGATCTGGCCTTAGTGGAGAGGGTGGTGGAAATGACTTGGAATCCAGCCAACTATGAAATGGAAGAGAACCAGGAACATTTGGACGGGCATTACATGGTAAAAGTGCAACGTAATGATGGACATTTTGAGTACGTGAAAGTAACCACAGACTGGGTGGAACGAAACTTCATTAAGTCAGCAATAGGTGCTGTACAAAGGGTCGCCTACGAGAAACTGGAGGTTATGGAGGATGGCGGAAATCTCTTAACCAAAACACAAAAACAAGGATACCTAAAGGTGGAAATAGAGGGTGTTCAATGTTCGGAAACTGACACGCGGGTTATCAACAGACTGAAGTACAAGAAAGCGTACAGTACTATCAAAGCAGCATGGTTTGGTTACTCCAATCAGACAAAGGCTCATATACCCCTGGAAAACAAGTGGGTAGTATTGAATTTCCCGAAATCCTATGTGAGGCAGGTTAAAGTATCTAGTGGAAGGACCGCATCCTACGTGAAAATACCACCAGGTGACCGCCGATGTCACTCCAAAAATAATGACACCAACGGTCCTCTTTTGCACTACCAACAAAAGGACGATGAAAGAACATGCATGGTGTTGGCGATGGCAAGTATTATGCATTACTCAGGAGACACCTCAGCAGGAGCATGGATGAAAAACCGGTTCAAGCGATACCTTTCTGATCCTGCGGCATTCCAGAATTTTGTAAAGGACATACGCCATCATGTGAAACTTTTGAAGTCAGGTGCCACCTTGGGTAAACATTTCGACATCCTAGGTTCTGGTCTATCCGGTATTTATTTGGCACAGGTTCAGGGGTCAGATGGAAAAGAGGACCATTGTGTTGCAGTATCCAATAAATGGATATTTGATACTAACTTCAAAAACGCACTACCACGAAGCCAGGAGTCATTGGATATGTGTTGTTCCTCAGATGAGGAAAAAAGTCTCTTTGTAACGTGCATCAATGTTGAACATTTCCCAAAGGTTGTCTTAATCTAGATTAAATGATATTCAATATGTTACGAATTTATCAGCCCATAGTGTTTGACTTATAACACCAATCTTGAACTTGCTATGTGTGTGGTATGGAATCATCAACAAATGTGATTCGACAGCATCTAAACACACCACCGAAAGATAGGGAGAGGATCCGTTTAACATGTCATCATCGTCAAGAATCCAACAGTCACCTTTCTGATCAAAATGATCCGATGAACCAAGTATGTCATCTGGGTCATTGACATACTGCATTCTATACATGTGGGTCAACACAGAATACTGGGGGTAATAGCCATATGCTGGATGAAGTACACCATAATAAACCAAAGGTCGTTCAGAGAAACAAAACATAAATTTCAAATTACCTTGGGTTAGAGAAACAATGTTATGTTCATCTGGTTGCCCTTTGATCACAACATTGTCAAACCAAGCACCATCCCTTTCCACCGGATTTGTGCGTAGGTGAATGTGGTTGGTAACAAATTCGGTGACACAACATATCCTTATTGCTTCTTCCTCCAGTACAACAGCAGCACCACCAAGACAATGTTTAGTGAGACAGTGAAGAACCGCCTGGCATGGCATAAACTTTCCATGAGTGGAGGGGGTCGCCATGTCAGCATGTACCCCACCAACAGCATCTTTCCAAATCAGTATATCGAATACAGCAGAGTTGTGTGGAATCCCGTTTGGACGTTGGGTTTCGGAAGAAGGCTCTTCTAGATCATCAGACATTGTAAAGTCAGCTATATCCACAACAAACTTGTCCACAAGTCTATTGGAAACTTGCCAGTCAAAGTCATTAGCCCTCATCTGGGTACGACGTGCAGTCTTCTTAGACAACTCAATGTGATTATGCTCAGTGGGCCCCGTGTGTAGATTGCGGTGGGCGCCAAACATTTGGATGTATGCAGGAACATGCAGCTGCTCGTGGACCTTAGGAATATTCCAGCCGTTACCTTTTAGTCGGGGAACACAGGAGACGAGTTCATCAAGTAGAGTAGACACAGCAATTTTTACATTCTCTAATTGAGAAGGAGAATCTATGTTCCAATAGGTCGTTTTCTTCAACCAGGCCCAGTAACACAAAAGCATTTCAAGGGTGTATGAAATATTGAGTGTAACATCCTCATCAAGACGACCAAAAGCAGCATGACCATCGCGTGTCAAAGTGGCGATAGACAGGGCAAACATCATGCCAGCTCGATCACAACCAGGTGTGTTCTTAAGACTACTAATACCATCTTTGAACATGAGACGGGGTGATTCTGAAAAGTTGGAAGACCGAAAAAGACGCTGTCGAGGTTGGACGACCCAGGATTGTACTTCACGGTCAAGAAGGGCAATCTGTTCAGGTTTCAAAAGTTGACCAAGTATCTCGTCCAGTAGATGTTTAAATATACCTTGTTCCAGAGCATGAAGACCTTCAGGGGGACAGGCAGCAAGAAAAATACCTGCCGGATTAGCACCGTAGTCAACTTCGAAAAAGGGATTCCAGCATTGCGATTGATAAAGATCTTCAAGATCCTGCCATCTTTGATGATCGACCATTTCCATTATGTCTTCCATATTTAGAAAGGCGCATGAACCGGGGGACATGTCATCATAGTTTTCAGCGGTAGCATCACAGCAACGAGATATACGTTTGGCAGTAATTCCGTAAAAACATATACGTCCCGCAATGGTATCCCCGCCTTGATTGTCTCCAATAATGTAGGCAAGAGGAATCTTCAAAATTACGTACTTAGCTTTTCCACCAAGTACAAGATAAACATTATCCATAGAGCCTTCCTGTTGTGCGTCAATAAACGATTGAATAGCCACACTAAATAACTTGAATAGACGAATCTGTTTGACAGAAGCCGCGAATTTTTTCTTTTGTACACTGGAATAGTGTAGATCAGGGTCAGGAATGTAAGCGAGGGGACGCCAGGCAAGCGCCTTGTTGCGGGTCTGCATAGGTAACACAGGAATGGGGTAAGACACCTTATTATCAAACATAGGTCAATAAATAATGTCATACCTCTTGGTTGTAGATAGAAGTGGTGAAGAGAATCACATAAACACTGAGATGACTTTGTTCAGAAATAACTGTCTTGTCCATGGTGAATATAATGGGTGCCAAAAATTGTTTTTTACTATCATTGATCATCTGGTCATATGTGTCTTGATACCATTGACCAGAGTTCACCTCACCAAGTACACCATCTGGGGATTCATATCGACCAAACCTATCATGTGGATTCACTACAAGATTCTCAAGTTTGTTAAGGATTGGGCAGTTCAGTAGTGAAGACAACATAGTGGCAAACGGAAAAACAACAACATCCAACAAGAGGCTATCCGGTTCAAGGCATACAGGTACTTTCGTCGGGCGGCAACCGTCCATACCAACCAGTTGAGTCAAGTTGCGAATTTGACTTTCATACCGTTGTGGGCAAGGTTGAAAGTTGTATTCATCTCTTATACAGTTTCGACCCCAATTCATAAAGGATTGAAAGGCATAGTTCGGAGCGCCAATGTCATGGAGTAACTTCAGAAGTTTTACTTCGTGTAAAGCCGAATTCGTGAAGGCGACAGGAAACGAAACTACATCATCAATAGTGGAATCAACTGCAGCAGATGGAGAAGATGGAATGGTATCATTCAAATCATCCTGATCAATAGACAGGGATACGTCACTACGTTGATCGTCTTCTGGACCGGGAAAGCAAGTGGACAACTCGGATGTGAAATCTTCCGTTGCTTGAAGGGGGGCATGAGGACCAGCGGTAATGGCTGGTTTAGAGTCGACATTTACACATGCATTGGATTGGACAACCAGTTTGCAATCCAGACTTCTAGTAAGGTGTTGGGACATGCTCCTCCCTTCCATAAACCCTTTTTGGCAGCCAGGACACTGGATAATACGACGCTTAAACATGGTGACACAATAAATGGTGCAAGGAGAGCCCACAAGTATATGTTTAGGTGCGCCACTTCTGCTATATGCAAGGCAATAATTACAGCCACAGCGCTGGGGAGGGGGGGGACCCTCCAGAACCATCCATTCTTTACATAACCTCGAAATAGAATGAACAAATTAGTTAAAAACAAAATAATTGTTTGAAAACCTACTTTATTAGGGACATATGAAGACATAATTATGTAAAACTAGAATAATTACCTGATAACAACCAAATTAGTGGAGAACGGTACATAAATAAACAGAGTACACACACATAATTATGGTAGGGCTAAAATAATTAAATTTTCGATTACACATAATTAGCCCACCCACGACATAATTTGGGCTGATTCCTACAGAATTAGTTGAATTATTCTACCTGGAGAATCCTATTTTGGATAAAGAGACCTTCTGATGTAGTGGCTACCACAAATTCAAGATCATGGTTCCTTTTATGGTTATACTTCCAAGT
>OOEC01000089.1_pt1 | contig 11599 bp, 6 predicted proteins | sample 1670421 | NCBI WGS metagenome assembly OOEC01 (sample SAMEA98148418, study PRJEB22522) | marine metagenome | biome: marine biome; feature: marine water body; material: sea ice | place: Arctic Ocean | collected 14-Sep-2015 | depth 1.435 m
CGTCTTCATCCGAACTGGGCCGAAGTATGATATTCTCCATGTTTGAGGTAACGGAAGGTCGGCCAATCTTGGAATCTACGCTGGGAGACCCCGCAAATTTTTTTTTCTTTGGTTGAAGTGGTTTAGAGAGGGAAGCTTTTCGTCGGGTTTCTTGCACCTCGTTTTCCAAAAATTGTTCGTCAAGTTGGATGCCTTTCAAAGCACGGGGCACGAGTGAAGAGATAGGAACGCCGTCATCACTACCCGAACTGTCAATAGACACCTCCACACTTCTAGAAGCAGAAGGCGGGGCATCGTTAGGTGGGGTCGGTTGCGAGGGGAGACGGAGGCGACGTACTGAGCCAGGGGAGGATTCACGTTTGGGGGACAATGCGCTCGGGTGTACCACCTGTGCTTTGTCATCAAGAGACACCGAAGGAGTAACTGCGCTGCCACGTGTGTTGGCTGAAGTTCCAGGTTCAAATGTGGAAAGGGATTTTTGTTTTTTGCTAGTAATCATGCAAAAGGTCGAGTTGCTGGATCCGTACGGTGGGGTCGTTTGTGAGGCGGGACAGGGGAGAGACTGGTTTGTGCCTTGATGGGCGGACATGGACTTCACGCGTTGCTCAAGCTGCGCTATCGTCGTACGAGATTCACGCAATAATGATTTCAAGAGTTCCACGTTTTCCTTTTGTGGAGACAAATCAAGGAGGCGGGCTTCCCGTACTTTGAGTTGGCCCTCCCACAAACCAAGTTTTTTTTTCATCTCACCTAAATCTGAAATATTCGACGCTTTCCGTCTGTTCAACTCCTGTCTCTCCGTTTCCAATTCCGCTGCCTTTTTTAGCAACTCAGCCTCACGTTTCGCCAGATCCGAGTGACGTTCCTCTTCAATGGCAGAAGGCAGGTCTCCCCTCTCCACCTCATCCTGAGTACAGGTATCCTCATCGGCTTCGTTGAATATAAAGCTTGCGCCGTCAGTATTCGATGGTTGGTCGATCCCTGATTCAGGAGTCGAACTCTGTTCTGTTGTGTCAACTGATCCCAAATCACTCGCACCTGGAGTTCCGTTCATGTCTGGCTTTCCTCCATCACCCCCGGATTTACCATTGTCGATTTCTGCTGCTTTGTTTAACAACCCCCAAACCGTGGGATATTCATTCGGCTTGGGAAGAACAGCACTCATAAAATGCCAGAGATCGTAGACAGGGGAATCATCATTGATTGGGAGTCCGCCAACAGCCAGCCTAAATTTAGGGGGGGGGATAGTATGACTCAACTGGACGGAGGAGGCACCAAGGAAGGCATCAAAATCATCTGAAAGCTGAAAAGAATCAGACTCGTTTTTGGGACCATCAGACAATGCTTTGCAGAGCAGTTCGAAGAAAATTGAAATTATGAAGAGTGTTTCATCCCCTTTCAATTTTGAACTTAGCTTGGCAGACACATTGGGAAAACCGGAATAATTCTCCGTGTTCAGGACGAGCGAGTCCTTCTTCATTATAACCTTCAAAATTGATGCGGACAAGCTCAAACGGATACGATGTTTGAAAGCAACAGCGATATTCTTGGTTTTTGCAGTCAGTGCCTCATAGATGGAACATGTTAGCGATTCCCGTATTTTAAAAAAAAAATCCCATTTGGCAGGGAAACTTTTAATGTCGGCTCGTGACAAGGGATTCCCACTGGGTAGCATGTCCAACTTATCACTTATTAAGAGGAAACTGAAGAAAACCTCCATTGCCTCTGCGTTGATGGTAAACTGGGTGGCGAGATTGATCAGCCAGTTGAGGCTTGGCGCGCGAGGGTACTTCCCTGCGCAGGACGATAGTGACCGATCAACCGCCGCTGCAGTAATGGTTTCACAATCGTGTTGTGAATTGGTTTGAGCTTGAGAATGCCTCAAGAAGTCATCAACAATTTTTTTTACTTCAATGTTCTCGTCACAATGGATAAAAGAAGCTGCAGCTGTACGCTGTTTCACAACACTTTCCTTGAAGTTCTTTTGGGATGATAAATCGAGAGGGGGGAAAGCCGAAATTAGCTTGGGATCGGATTTGGTTTTCAATTTGCAGATTATTCCAACAAGAAAATCCCGAAGACAAGGTTGGTGGGCCAGGTTTTGGTTCGTCTGGTGAGTCAAGCTGAGATGCCTCAGGATCTTGTTATGCACTTCAGTGTACTTGGCGTTGGACGGGTCGCTTGCAATCAATGTAATGATGAAATGTTTGCAAGACGCTGAACTTAGATCCGTGTGGTGGCCCTTTCCAAATGACACAGGTTGCATGAGGTTTTCCGCCCCATTTGCTGGGACACAATTGATTGCGGCAAGTTTCGTTGCTAGGATTCTAGATTTGCCTTGGACGCACGCCAGTTTGCAGTTTATTTCAGCACTGAAGGAAAGCATGGCGAGAAAGTAGGCATCAGCGCGATGGGACAACTGAATTTTCTGCAAAAAACTTTGGGCTTGGTCAGGAGCTAATGCTAAACTCCCATAGCTAACGAGACGTTTGATCAGCTTGAGCACCATTGCCAAGGATCCCAACCCAGAGTAGCATTTTTGGACTGAAAGCAGCAATGCCCGAAATAGAACAACCGGGTTGTCCTTTGGCAATCCTTCAGGCACATATTTTTCAACCTCCCCCCCCACGAGTACCTTGAAAGCATGTTTCACATCAGAGGTGGACAATTGGTGGGCGTTGGGATTTCCTTTAATAACGAGGCAGTCAAGACCTGCCAACTGTATTGGTGACAGAGGATTATTGTCAACATCGTATGTTTTGGAATATGGGAAAAAGATCATGTCTTGGAACATCGTGGACATATCCTTTCCAGAGGTGACAGCCTTGAGAAACGAGTGGCCGCTACTGCCATCTTCAGGGGTGGTATGAATTTGGGTGGGGAACACATGTTGCCTGGAGTGCATGTCGGGCTGACAGACTAACAATGCCCATTGAGCCTTGGTATGTTTATCGGATGGTTGGACCAGTCCTACATCAAAGAAAAAAGACAAGACAAGAGGGGAGATGCCTTGGAAGGTCCATCTCCAGAACAACGAATCTGTATTATTGGTTTGAAAGTTACCCCAATCGGAAGTCAGATCCTTGCCAGCATTGGACTCAAGGGAGCATCCTTCTTGGCGCAGCGATTTCTTGATCTCTTCTTGATTGGATTCTTGCACATCGGTTACCTTGGTCCAATCAACTGGTGTGGAATCCTTGCTACCCCTACGTGATAGCAGGCATTTCTGGAACAGAGCCCGTTCAATGCCAGTAATGCGAGAGACGAGTTTGAATCTCTCGTCTGCTATATCCTGGCTGCAAATATAAAAGGGGGGTACGGTGTGAGGAGTCTGGTGGAAGAGTCAACGACAATGAAGGCATTTTTCCTTACTCAGAATAGACCATGGTGAGTTGCGGTTGTATGTTTCCTGGTTGACAGCTGGGGTTGATAGCGAGGGTATTGAAAAACCAAAAATGCGAAGGATATCTATATTATTGATGTTGAAGAAACACATTATTTCTGAGCAAGAATATGGCCATTCCTCGCGGAGGACGGGAAGACGGCCAAATTGGATTTTGAAAAACCAATTTGACAAAAACAAGAGGACCAAACAAAACACAGATATGCTGTGTACCGTACGGACATCTACTGAATAACCACCAATAAAGGACTAGCTAAGACCCGTAGGCACTTTGCTTCAATCATTCTCAAAGAGGACCAAGTCGTCGTATTCAGGCTATACCTACTGAAATATACTAACTACAGTACCAACCTTTGGCAGTCGAACATGCTAGAAGCTTATCTACCGGTACTTCTGGTATCTAGGAGCAAGAGAGATATGTGGTACTACTGTATCCGATTATGCAAGGATGTATCAAACAATTCAATATTTATCCTGAAGGGGCTCGAATGAATTACCAAGGTCGCCAATGACCAGACCATGAAGTCAAATGGGTTTTCGTACATTCCAGGCGAGTTTGTCGATTTGTTTGATTGCATCAGGGAGGTAAGCATTCACTTTGGGCGCTGTTTTAAGTCCATCTCCTGGAACCGCTTCACCCTCAAGGCTGACTGATTCGACTGCCTTCTCCAGAAATTGGATATCAGCTTGACATAAGAATCGACAGCGCAGTTCAAAAGACGAATGACAGATGCAGCTGCACCGAGTGCACTTCTGGCATTCATTGCATGTGTTCCGACGGACTGAGGACCCGCACTGGCATTTCTCCGGATTCTTTCCAATATGGTGGTTGTACAATGAACACCTATAATCCAGATGGGTGTGAATCCTTTGACTCTCTTTGGCATCCCCATTTTCATGGCAGTCATAGCAAACATTGAAGTCCTTGGAACGGCTACTTGATTTTTCACATGCAGTACAGTGGTAATAAAAATTCGAAAGCTCAGCAAAGCAGCAAGCGCAAGTCCAGCCTTCATTCCCGAACTCGTCGATTTCTGCGGTCTGGCTATCGAGTTTTGGTGCACCGTTCCTATTCTTGGAACCAGATTCCTTTGAAACGGATTGGGGTTTCAAATATGAACTTTGACATTGAAACCAATAATCAATGCTGGGTTGGATACCCAGCGCTTGAAAATGACGTCTAGAATAAGTGTCGGACTTCTTTGGCTGCTTCAATTTCTTGGATTCCTCGGTTGGTAAGACAACATGCGAAGAGCAGATTTGCGACAGGCGCAAGAGTGAAGTTTCTGGGATCCCAAGGCATGGCATTTTCAAGTTCCTACAGCAACGACTAGCTAAAAGCGAGGTGCTGAGCTCGCGATTCACGGTTCTGGGTGTGTCCCCAAGAAACATCCAATCCCAAGCCACACTCACACACAACAGGTCCAAAGATCCTTTCTGCTCCAACTCCTTCAACTTCTCTTTCCTCAAGCCGAAATGACAGTCACGCGTTGGGAGAAGATCCTTTGACATTTTCCTAAAGGCATGCAGCCTCCCTTTGTTTATGTGGAGCAACTCGCCAGGCCCCAAGATGAACACACTGGGACAGTACCTTTTACATTCATGATGAGAAACATATTATGAATAAAGCAAGCTGTGCTTGTCGAATAAAGGCATCCATAATTGAAGGAACTACTCACCCTTTCTTCTTGCATTTTTTGATTCCCTCATCGGTTGGCCAGCCAGGTCGTTCCCGGTTCTGTATTTTCAATTGGGATGGAATGAACTATCAGGAGTTGACAACTGAAAGAAATAAAGAAATAGAGTTATGTACGTACCAAATTATCATGAGGCTCGTTGTACAGCAGGTCAACAACAAAAGTGTCATCCCCCGCCTTAAGATCGAACAGTAGAGAAATAGCTTTACGCTTATGTTGTTCTGGCAATCGTCGCAACATGACAACTTCATTGTACCCAGAAATGCAAAGATGTGCGGAGTCTACTGAGCCACGTCCATCTTGATGGAAATGGGTGTGTGGCCCAGGAGGGGTGATGTACAGGTTGGGTCCCATAAAAGGACGGGCAGTTTCAGGCACCTTTGAGGGGCAAACAAGCAACGTTACGATTAGTGTAAAACCAGGGGTACAAACAAACGTGAGACAAAAAATCTCACCCCCTCCAGCATGCAAAAACTACCTCCAGGCAAAGAATCTTTGAACGTCAAGATCTTTAAAAAGTCTTTGTACATCTCTGGGGCCGACTGCTGGAATGGCACATCCTTCATGTAAATGAGGCGCTTCTCCGGGTCCACTGTGAGTTGACTTTCCTCGTATCCTGCATGATCAAGACAAATCCTAGGCTTGCCCATTGTGCCCTCTGCCTTGAAAGCATTCAGGTACTGCAAAAACAACTTCGGTGTCATCGAAGGATCCTTCTCAACTTCCCGGTGGAGGCCATCCTTGAATTCCTGCACCGAGAATTCACAGAAATATTTGCATTCATGCCTGAGGAGAATGTTGCTTAGGTGCCAACTTTCTACGTCCAGTTCGTTCTCATCAAAAACGTTCGGCAAAATGACAGTAAGGTCATTTCTTCCATACAAATGCGACAGCCGCTGTTTCTCCGGCTTGGAGGTGTTGTACTTCAGTACCCGAGAGCTTCCATCCCAAATCTCATCGTTTGAAGGCAACAGCTTTGGTGGTGGTGGGAGGGATTCAGTAATGGGATATAGGTGGGCATGCTCCTCATGGTAGTGGCGTTGGATGTATGTAAAATGGCCTGACGTGGGCCCTGCCCCTTCCGTGTTGTTGTTATTCTCCAGCGCATAACAAAGGTACACGGTCCTGTTGTGTGGATCTTTGAATGGGAACACCTTTACGGACACGTCCACATCCTCCTCGTTATAGATGAACTCAGAGCCTCGACCATCAGCAGTATGTACTTTTTTCAGAGCCTTGTTTATCAGAACATAAACCACAACTTGGCATTTGTAACGAGATGCAAACAGGATAGGCCCAAACGATGGGATCATGTTGTCTTCACTGTATTCTCGGTGGAAATCGGACTCGTACATCCATCCAGGATGATGGAGAAGACAAAATGTTTGTAGGCCATCAGTGCTCAATGAACTTTTTTCCTCTCCTTGCGTTGCATGTGCATCAGCCTTCTCCTTCTGCTCTTTTAATTTCTCCTCGAGAGTTATTCCAATGGAGTCATATTTATCGTCTGTCAGACCCGATATCCTTTTTTTGAGTTCGACTCGAGCCTTCAACCCTTTTATCCTGGTTTCCAACCATCTCCTGTAGGATGGATATTCCTTGGAATATTCATTCATTGTTTCATCAGGATTCGATGGTTCACTAGACACCCCCGGAATATAGCAAACGAATCTCCTAATACTTTCATTTTTGATAAGATCGGCAATCACCCCCTTCTCAAAGGACCCTGTAAAGCCATTCTCATCTGCAAAAGCATGGTAAGCCAACTCTTTACGCAGGGGCAAAGCGGAGGATTGACAAGCAGCAACCAGACCGTTGTCGGCTTCCAATTCACACAGGCCCAACAATAAGCAATAGTAACCGCAATCTCCCTTTCCGAGGACATCCCGCAAGGTCACCTCACAATTGCTCAAACCCATTTTTTCTAAGTGATCGAGAACTTCGCCTTCGAAGTCCTCCTTAAAGTCTACAGGGTCCGTCCATTCAAACTGGAACTCTGTAGCCTCTGAGTGAGGTGAACAAGGCACCCAAGCTCGTTTTTCTGCTGCCCTTTCAGCTAATAGCTTGCGGAGACTGGAACAATCAAATGCCACATTTACTGCATCCTTCTCTTTTTCCGCGTTGGAGGTTTTTTTGGTATCACTCTTTCCTCCATCTACTCCATCCGTGTTTCCTTCATGAGCTAAATGGCTGTCTTCCCCTTGATCAGAATTTGTCTCCTTCTTGCGTTTCTTGTGGTTGGGAGGTAGTTTATTTCTCGGTGGGGGTTGCTTTCTCCTAGGGCTTGGCTTCGGAGGAGAGTTATCTTCGCTCTCCAAGTCGCTTGCTTCAGGCTCGGACAAAGCGTATTCTTCCGCTTTCTTTCGTTTCTTTTTCTTGCCAGAGCCACTCTTCCTAGGAGAAGTTCTCTTCTTGTCTGGAGATGATGCAGGGCTCGGAGCCGGCGCGGCTTTTCCCCTTTTCTTATTGCTAATCTTCTTCTCAGGACGGGGTGTCCTCAGGCCTCTAGATGATGCATGGGTTTCAGGATGAGTACCGTCGGGGACAAAATCCATCATCGTACGAACCAGGTTAGAAATTGTTAGGGTGAATCTGCCAAACTGTGAAACAAGCCAACAAATCGGAACTGAATTCAATCTTGCCTCAACATACGTGAGAAGTTTCTGCGGGTCAGAGCCTCCCATTACCATCACATCAACCAAATCTTTGAGAGTTATTGGGGTGGAGGTATTCGAGTGATCATCGGCTTTGTCGACCACCTTCACAATCTGAGGACACAATTTACAGAAGGCTTTGGGGCGAAACACAAGCCTTTCCTTCTTTATACCCTGGGAGAATACCTTTAAATTCTTTAGCACCCCCTTGTAATCATCATCCAGTTTGTACTGAACTTCACAATCAGACATATCTTTATCTTCCTCCAGAAGAAAGACGACAAAAAATGCCCATCCGTACAGATTGGTACAAAACATGTCGGCGGAGGTTCCAACACGTGCGATGTGTGGCGAGAGAATCCAAGACAACCTTGGAAATTTATCCTGGGTCATGTCGAGTGGCGGTGGCACGACAATCCCATAATCAGTGCATAGTTCGTGCACGAAAGAATCAGCCCAGCTTCGCAAAAGCTCCGTGAACAAATCCGCCTGCCCCCCAAAGTCCCCTTGTTTTGAAAATGTCCTAAGCATGCCAGCTGCGACAATCATTCCTTCGGTGTGAATCACACCTCTTTGCAGCTCAGCGCACCTATCGATCTGATTACCATTATTTGGGAAGTATGGGTCCACCTGGTCTTCGTTAAAACACTTTTCTTGCTCTTCTTGTTCCTTATTAGGCAAACTACCCTTCTCTTGAATCATCGTTACCTCCTGTGAGTCTGGTTGGATGCTTCTATGCATACTTTGGGGAATAAAGAGACGAAAGTTGCGGACCCTGAGACTGATATTCTGATGTGTTTGAGAACATCCAGCATCCTTTTTTTGGGAAAGGAATTTTTCCCAACCCGGTGCCAGTTTGGGATTCGTCCTTGCAAGTTTGAGGTAGCTGCGTGCTGGGGAGCTTGCCAAAGGGAGCCCCTCGACTTCCTGAAAACCAATCACTGTAGCCGCGCGAAAAAGCAAATAACATAATCTCGGAGGCATAGGGACCGAAGTGTTGTGTCTGTTTTTCCAGGGGGTAAAATCCCGTTTCCACCATTTATCGTCAATGTTTTGTGAAGTTGCAAACTCATGGAGGATTGTATTGTCCGGATACTCCTTCAACTTCTTCAAGCAGTGTTGTCTTCTTTTAAGACACCAGTCATTAAAATCCCTAATCATCATCGTTGACTGTGCAGATTCAATAGCATCTTCACCATCGATTTGCCAAATTGGCTCTTGGATGTTGCCATCGATTTTCCAAATTGGATCTTCCACCAAGTGGGCGCAAAAATCTGCAACAGATCTTTCTCTATCCCTTAAGGCTTTACTTTGTTCCGAAGAACTGAACTTTTCAACCTGGTCGCACACACTCCCCTGTAATTCCATATTCTTCCCCACTGGCATTACCACATGTAGGAGAATAGGTCTAACGAGAATTGTCGGTGCTTCAGCCTTGATTAAGTATTGTTCATCTACTCGCTCTTGGCTTGAATCAGGGTTGCCTGCCTGCTCCAAAGTTTTCACTGGCACCAGGCCTAGCATCGCGCTTTTGGCAGCACAGAGTCTGGCCAAGCCAGCAATAACACCAGGAAAAACTACGTCTCGCTCAGTGAGCATCAAAGTTGCCATGTAGGACAGCTCACTCCAACTGTTGAAGCAGTGTAGGTCTTCCAAACTAATAGAGGGGGGCCCACGGTCGATAGAGCTGGACCGACGGTAGAAACAACGAACCACCAAGTTACATAAGTCTTGGGCCGTCTGGAAACCGTTGAACCTCAAGTAAAAAGAAGACAACACTTGATAGGTTAGATCCAGTTGTTTGCAAGCATCCTCAACTGTGCCAGTACATTTTTCTGGTTCTTGGTATGTGTCTTCAAAGGCTTCTTCTAACGGCTTATCACAAACAATCTCGAAGAGATTGCGTAGACATTTGTTGTCCGCCAGATCTCCAAATAGATCACCAAGTAAATCCTCACTAGCATCCACTGGACTGTCAATGGCGACTAGGGCAAGGGAATGTTTTGGATATTTCTTCTCACGACCATCACGAGATACACGGAGGGGAATGATAGTCATACGAGATTCATTCTCGCTGTCCTTTCCGCTCAATCCAAGATATGTCCCAATCATCCCAGCTTTGAAATCATCTTTCGATATTGGGCATAGCTCATCCAATCTTGAGCTTACATTCCTGCAATTCAATCTCCTTGGCTGGCAGTTGTGCCTTGGTAGCAGAGCGGACATTTTGTTCTGGTTATTATTGTTTGTCTGTTCGGAACCCATATGTTGGGAACCCATAACTCCGACCCTCCCAAGTATGGAGAGGGTGGCCATGTTTAACCCATATACAGTCATCCCCACATGCTTTGCTTCTTGTTTCGATTCTTTTTTTCCCAATAGGTTGAAATCCTCACTGTAATAATCGCGTTTCTTCCCCCAAGTGGCGGGGTCGTCAAAATTAGTGATAGAGGGAGGATCTGAATAGTCCTCTTTCTTGTACATGATGCTGACAAAGTTTCCCCTGTCAGTGCCATGATGGACCACAGCTTTCACATCTGCATTAGGGAGGAAACATGGATTACGTGGCATGGCTTTCGATGCCGTAATGATGTCCTCTTTACTTTCAGGTGGAAGGGAAAACACACTGCCTACTGTTAACCATCTGGCCACAACACTGTGAATGTGGAAGGGTTAGTATAACATCAATTAAAACAAAGCCACAAAAATCCGTCGGGATGACAATAAACATCTAAGGACAGCAGACTAATAGCAGCTTGGCATTTAGTAGGAGCTCACCATGCATTCTCCTTTTCGCTTTCTTTCCGGTCCATCTCCTCCTCCATCTTCACTTGACAATCCTCGGGTAACAGCGAGAGTATCCAATCCAAATTCTGTAAAGTTTGACCCGGGCTGAGAGGAATAGAGCAGCAGGTACTATAGTTTCTTTCACCACCACTGCGGCTGTGTCCTTGCATTTTGAGAAGCCCATACATTCTCTCCAAAGATACACGATTGTTTCTTTCACCCGAACTGATGTTCTGTGAACCGTTGAACAAAAGGAACATTAAATCTCAACTTCTCTCCGTACAATTCGTACCAGGGACTGTAGCAACAAAAATGGCGGGAAATAAATCCCTATCTATACGTACAATACGTACCGGTAATTCATGCCAGGCAGGTTACAGTACTCCATAGGCTATAAAAAAGTGACGGGCTTATGGGCAGACCAAGCTTAACATCTCTGTCCGTCACACCGGGACAGTCATTCATAATAATAATACTAGTATGGTCCATGCATGGACAGGCTATAGAAAGAATAAAGTTAGAGATTAGGCGGGTAGTTGCGGAATGAATCAAATGGTGCCTTTGCTGGATGTAGCTTAGCCAATTAATTATCATAAGGGCTGATGAACACCAATCTAGCAATCCAGGCTGGTGTCAAGGCCATTCTCCGCTGTTTTAATTTGATTTCTACGTGCCATCCGGATCAAATTTGGGTCAATATTGCCAGTTAGACCCTCTGAAACAAATTCCATCCCTTCCATAGCCTTCAAAAACTTATTCAGGTAGAAGTCTTTCTGCATAGTTCTCCCTTCCCTCACAGCTTTGAGTCTTGAATATTCCAAGATTTTGCCAGGACTAGTCCATAGATCGGTGTTTGGCCGATTCTCAGTCACACAGTCAAGGTTTGGTCTTGGAAGAGGGATATAACTCTCATGAGTCAATACAAGTCTGAATCTGACATTTCCCTCTCCTCCGTAGCACCCACCATGACGGACATCAGCCCTGAGCACGGCAGCCTCACCAAAAGAATAGAAACGAAAGGTGGGAGGGTTATCTCCATCGACGACCCCCCCAACGAC
>OOEC01000092.1_pt1 | contig 11491 bp, 7 predicted proteins | sample 1670421 | NCBI WGS metagenome assembly OOEC01 (sample SAMEA98148418, study PRJEB22522) | marine metagenome | biome: marine biome; feature: marine water body; material: sea ice | place: Arctic Ocean | collected 14-Sep-2015 | depth 1.435 m
GGTATGTAACCACCAATATCGGTTTTTCATCACAATTTCATCAGCTTTTTATCTGTTGTTCATCAGGATTTTTTTCTGCCGGTTCACCATACTGATCAAACTCAAACGGCACAAGCAACCAACACAAGTAAACATATTTCACTAACGGTTAAGCGTTAACCAATCGTTCACAAACTAAAGGTAGGTCATCATGAAAACAGCAATCAAAACATTTTCTCCAGCAGTCGTAGCCATGCTATTGATAATGCCTAATACTAGCCAAGCATCAACGTTTGATGTAACAGCAGGTTCACAACTCATGGTGAAAACTAGTGTGGCTGACGTTAACGGCGTACGAGAAATTGAGTCCGGCAACTGGGAACAGGGGATCCGCAAAAGCAAAGCTGCTTTAGCAAGAAACTCAGCTATATCTTTACGTAAACCACTTCTTGATAACTTATGCGCTGCTAATTTGGCTATTAGCAACATGGAACAAGCAAACCAATACTGCAATGACGCTGTTAACACGGGCAAAGCATCAGTGATTTCATATAACAACCGTGCTGTGATGCATTATGTTATGGGTAATTTTGAAGCTAGCCTTGAAGATTTAGATAAGGCCAGTAGTCATGGTAGATTTCAAAGTATGGTGGCAGGCAACTTAAAAATTGTTAAACAGCAAAACACATTAAGCAAGAATGATGATTTGATGATGGTTCAATATTCATCACTTTTAGCCACTACGACTCGTTGAAATCAACAACGCCTTTGTTGACATTAGGTAACAGAGGCGTCCACTAAAATATTCACACGTGCCTCATCGAATGAAGCATCTCATAACCAGGTCTTGAGCATCTTTATAAGTTTGGTTTTAGTGTTACATTAAGTAAGAACATCTCGTTGAAGGCATTGCCTGCCAACGAGCTTACGTTTTATAAATACTTCAAATAAATTACCCATTAAATGTATAGATAATATTAATGATAGTAAACGCTCACTTTTTGAATTTTATAGACCTAATAGGCATACAATTTTAGCTTGCCTTGATATTGCCACAATTGATTATTCAAGATAGCCAAAAAGTTGAGAATACCAAACCGAAGATCCCCCCCTCTCCACGACGTTAAGAACTATATATGTATCAATTGTGCAAACAAAACCAGATGTTTTCAACGTCTAATCTTAGGTGGGTGTCACTAAAGATTGTTATTGTTCTCATCACAGTCTTACAATAGGTATCAATCAATCACACTAAGACTCCTAAATGACCAGCCCTCTTGCATCATCTATCTCCTTACCAAATGGCAGCGTACTTCCTAATCGCCTATGTAAAAGTGCCATGACAGAAGGCCTTGCTGATAAGTTTGACCTACCTACTGCTGAATTAATCCAACTTTATAAAACGTGGGCATTAGGTGGAACAGGGTTACATATCACAGGTAATATAATGGTTGACCGGCGCTACCTCGAAAGAGCTGGAAATGTTGTGTTAGAAGATGATAAAAACATAGAGTTATTTCGTAGTTGGTCAAAACAGGGAACTGCAGGAGGGAATCATTTGTGGGTACAACTTAATCATCCTGGTCGTCAATGCCCCAGGATGGTTTCTAAAACACCTTTATGTCCTTCAGATGTACAATTGACAATCCTAGGAAATTTTTCTAGACCGCGCCCAATGGATCAAAGTGATATAGAAGAAGTCATTGCACGTTTCATAACAAGTGCTCGACTGGTTAAAGAGGCAGGCTTTACCGGAGTACAAATTCATTGCGCCCACGGCTATTTACTTAGCCAGTTTTTATCACCTAAAATTAATCAACGCCAAGATCAATGGGGTGGCACTCTAGAAAATAGAGCACGGATTATTCGCCGCATTATTGTCGGTGTACGCAAGGTAGTGGGTACTGACTTTCCTATAGGTGTTAAGCTCAACTCGGCAGACTTTCAAAAGGGAGGTTTTAGCCTTGAAGATTGTATAACTGTAGCCAAGTGGTTGGGCGAAGATAGCGTTGATTTGCTAGAAATTTCAGGCGGCACCTATGAACAATTAAGTTTAATAGGTGTCGAGCCAACAGATGTGCGAGAAAGTACCCGAAAACGCGAAGCCTACTTTATTGAATATGCGGAGCGTATTAAACAGTCTGCTAAAATTCCTGTGATGATCACAGGTGGATTTCGCAGTCGAGTTGTCATGGAGCGAGCTATCGAAAGTGGTGAGGTGGACGTCATTGGACTTGCTAGGCCTCTGTGCACTGACCCTGATTGTTCAGCAAAACTGATCAACCAAACGATTCAGAGTATCGACTCTCATGAGGATAAACTAGTTTTAGGTCAAGGCTTTTGGGGTAATAACAGTCCTTCAAGTCTGATAAAAGCCATTAATAGCTTTGGTCAGGTAGGATTTTATTACTGGCAGATTATCCGCCTATCCAGAGGGTTAGCACCCGAGACTCAATTAGGTACATTCAAGGCATTTTTAAGACATATGACAAATGATTTCAAACTGAATATAAAAAGAAAGTTTGGGTAAATATATTCTATTTTATAATTTTGCAGTTAACCCAACTCACCCTAATAACTGCAAATTATAAGAGTGAAAAATGCTTTTTAAATTATTTATTGTGATGTTCTAAAAAGTGTCAATGACTCTGCAATATAACTTGACCAAAATGCAATGAATAGCCATACAAGATATCTCCTGTCATAAGATTAAGTGAACACAACTCTCAATGGGAAAACAGACCAGCGAGTAGGATAATTAAATTTTTTACCAAAAAATACGTTTCCTCCCGATACATAAGAGAATATGGCTATGAAATAACTGTAATCGACACTTAGCGATAAAAAATTATTGATTATGATGAAGAAAAGGCACATGGAAATTGGAATAAAATAAATAGCGCGTTGCATAAATTGGTGCTTACTTTTGCTGAAATTAAATACGAAGTACCACTAGAGCTTAGTACTGACTCTGTCTAGTCTGTATTGGTAATCACATTTGTATTTGGTTACCAATAGGTATGGGAGTTATTTTGTTTGAAATATCGCGCTAGATTTGAATTAGCACATTGATTTTCAATGCTTTATTTTAATAAAGCCTATTTTATAGGTTGTTTAATAAACAATAATTAAAGGTTTGCTATCAATAACCGCTTGAAATAACCGAGAACGAACCAACTTCAGGTGTACAATTTTGTATTTACTTGGAAATTAATTGATGTCAGCAAATGACTTATTTACACCGGTACAATTATTTAATCATGAATTAAAAAATCGGTTTGTGTTGGCGCCTCTTACTCGCGGCAGAGCAGGGATCGCCCGTATACCAAACGACACAATGGGCGATTATTATGAGCAGCGTGCTACTGCAGGATTAGTAATTGTTGAAGCCACACTCATCTCTGAAGAAGGCACTGGTTGGGTCGATTCTCCCGGCATATATACTGATGAAATGACAGCAGGCTGGAAAACTATTGTTAACAGAGTACACGCGCAAAATAGTAAGGTAGTACTTCAAATGTGGCATTGTGGGCGCGCATCCCACAGCGATTTTCATAATGGAAGAAAACCATTAAGTGCTTCTGCTATTAAAATCGATAACGACCAAATTCATACGCCAGAAAGTAAAAAGCATTACGAAGTACCAAAAGCAATGTCGAAAGACGATATTACCAGAACTATGGCTGATTTTAAAAACGCAGCGATAAAAGCAAAAGAAGCAGGGTTCGATGGTATTGAGGTGCATGCTGCTAATGGTTATTTAATCAACCAGTTCTTAGACGGCGTAAGCAATCAACGTGATGATGAATATGGCGGCAGCATTGAAAATAGAATGCGTTTTTTGAAAGAGGCGCTGGCAGAAGTTTTAGACGTTTTTCCTGCTGAATCAGTGGGTGTGCGTATTTCACCTAATGGCGTGTTTAACGCAATGGGCTGCGACGATTATCAAGCACTTTATATTGAAGTGGTTAAGTATTTAAACCAGCAAAAAATTGGCTACTTACATATAATGGACGGACTCGCTTTTGGTTTTCATAAACGTGGAGAACCGATGACCCTTAACGACTTTAGGCCCTTATTCGATCAGGTCATAATTGGTAACTGCGGCTATGACTTTGAAAGTGCAACGCAGGCAATAGCATCAGGTCAGGCTGATATGATTGCTTTTGGACGTCCATATATTAGTAACCCTGATTTACCTGCTAGATATCAACATGGTCTGCCATTGGCAGAGCACAGCGATGTGACACATTGGTATGGCGGCGGCGCTGAAGGTTATTCTGATTATCCAGCTTACAAAGCTGAATAAAAATATCTAACACGATCATTGGATTAGGCGAGCACAATGCACGCCTTATTCTTAGAATGACTGATATTAAATTCGTCTTAATCTTTAATAAAAGCCACGTTTAATCTTTATTTCAGAGTGCGTACTTGTAATATCGCTTCCACAGCGGCTAATCTTTACAACACCAGTTTAAAAATATCACATTTTATCGTATTCGATTTTATTAAGTTATTTTACACGTTATGGCTCGTTTTTTTGAGCACACATATGAGCCCACCATAATGGTTCATTTTTGAGTTTTAAGTCGAAGTAGGCCAAAATAGTTTTCCACCAGCCTAGTCTGGGTTCACGGTTATTGAAGTGATGAGCATCTCCTTGAAACTCGATTAACGCCACGTCTTGGTCCAACAGTTTTAATGCGGTGTACCCAGGATGAGTCTAGCCTACAGGCACATTGGTATCTTCACCTCCATGGATAAACAATAATGGGGTGGTGACTTTGTTAGCTGCAAACACAGGGATTTGCTGAGTGTAGAAGTCAGAGTTATTCCAAGGTAAGTTTCCTTTAGTGGTAACACCAAAATAGCCATAACCTCACCACCCATGGCCTCAATAGTAAGTAAGGTTACTGATACCAACATGGGAAATAGAGGCGGAGAAAACATCTGTTTTAGTCGCTAGATACATAGTCATAAAACCACCATAAGAAGCGCCCATGTTGCCTAGACGCTTAATATCCACAAAGGGATGTGCGTTAATAAAAGCTCGAGTACTTTCAATGATTTCATCAGTGGTGTTAATACCCCAGGCATTAACATGACGGGCACAAAACTCTTGGCCATAACCGGTGGCGCCAGAAGGTTGTCATACATAGACCACGTAACCTTGAGAAGCCCAAAGACTAATTGGCCACCTACCTGTAAATGGATGGCTTACAGGCGATGTACCAGCATAGTAATAAACAATAGCCGGATATTTTATAGTTTTATCAAAATGAGATGAATAGTAAACTCGGCCATCGATTGTTTGAACCGATTGAGTGGTGTAATCCCGGTCTTTTAAATCAATAAAATCTACCTTGGCGTATTCTTCTTTGGCTGAATCAAGTAAACGATTTTCTTTATTTGAACCCAGTGTTGTTGCACATACCGATTGTGGTCTCGTAGCGCTTGTGCCTTTGTAAATGATATTGGGTGTACGTTGCTCCGAAATGCTAAAACCGTTAACTATTTCTACCTCAGTATCAAGTTTACTAAATTTCTATTGACTGATGTCATAATTGTATAACTGTCTTCTACCTTGATCAGTAGTAGACACGGTTAAATCGCCATTATTAAGTACTTCAACCCGGTCAATCGCAGGTTTAAATCCTTTAGAAAGAGGCGTGATTTGACCCTACTTATGCATAAGATAAAGTTGTCCGTCATAATTATTTGCAACACCGGCGTTAGACGCATTATTACCCTGCCCATCTTTGAAATCTGGGCCAGCACTAACAATAAAACCGCATTTGTGATATTGGGTCGAATTGAATCTTCTATATTCACCTATTAGTTTTTCACCACCAGTGTTTAAATCTGACTCTAATTATTGCGTTAAACCATGGGCAGGTGCTTTATAATTGATTAGTCTTCGTGTGATTAATGCTTTGCGATTTTTTATATCTACACCTGATAGGTACCTGGATAATTTGTCGTTAGTAATCTGTTTAAATAGACTCGACTGAATATCAAATATCTGCAGCTGTTCATCGCCTCACCAATCATTTCAGCGGTCTTCGAGTCCGCGATAACGCTCAGTAAATTCGTAAGGTTTTTGTTCTGACTTATTCCAAGCTATAAGCAATTCAGAATCACTTAGCCAGTCAATGTTACTGATACCTTCTAACTCAGATGCTAACTGATTTAACTGCCAATCTTTTTTGTGATAATTGATAAAGCTGATTATCGTGAATAAATACTAATGCCTTTCTATCTGATCGCCAAGCTATGTGCATATGTGTCGTTGCTTGCCAGCGATAAACAACTTTTTGTGTATTAACGTTGATGATTTCAACGTTAGATTCTGCTTGATCACCTGTTAAGTCACTGTATGACTTTTTTGACCAAACTAGCAGTTCACCGTTGGGTGAAATATTCAGCGAGCCAACTGTTTCACCGTCATAATATTGTTGTATTGAGGCGCGTTTATTACTGTCATCGTTCCCAAATGAAATAGTCGGTCGATGTAGCAAAGACAGTTTATTTTTATTTGTCTCTTTGAAAGCATCTTCGAACCATTCAATAGAAAACGCTTGTCACTGCTCAACCCCAGAAATCACAAAAACCCCACGGTAATCTTGATTCAACATCACTACAGAAAAATCTTTATCCCCCTCGATAGAGATTTGGTTGAGATAAAAAGAAGCGTGTTTTGCACCACTGATCACAAACTTACCCGTTACAAATTTATTGGTGAATATTAAGATTCTTAATAAGTGAGTACCCAAGTTGTGCAGATGTGCAGAATAAAACTACGGGCCCAGCGCAAGAATTTACTCACCATGACTACAAATGAAATATTGGGCTGATCATGTCCTACAGCAAAGATTTTTGTGCTACTGGTAATAGGTTACGTATTTCAGCCACAGTAAAATTACACTTGTGTCTGTTTAGTGAGCACGGACTAGATGTTAGGCAATTTTTGCTGGATAACTCTGAACGCCGTCTGCAAGATGAGTTGTTGAGTTTATTAGCTGATAAAAAACCCACTCACTTTTTGCATGACGGTTACAAAAGTGCCACCAAGCACTTAGCGATGCTTTCGGGTAAATAGATTCACCCCGGCTATCTAACCTCTATTGGGGTACTCTAGTCACTACTTACATCCACATACCTTCCCACATACCTTCCCGCGTTCCATCCCATATTTCTTATAGAATCACAGCCCAACGTAAAGATGATGTTTTGTTGTTGCCATGCTCAATGCGATACTTGCTCATTATTTTATTACTAGGTAGCCATTACCTCTTCAGTATGTGAAAAAGTAACGTACTTATAAAATAGTAATCAGCCAAGTCGATACCGATATAGTCAACACGTTTCCGAATGATGATGGGAAATTGAGATTTTAAAATATCCAGATGTAGAAAAACTAAGTATATAAGTAATTATTTTCATATTTGTATATGCATATTCCGATGCCATGGTCGCGCCATTGTAAATAGCTTGTAAATTAATTAATGAGTAGAAAGGTAGTGTTAGAAGGTTTTATATATGATATTAAATTCATATTTTGATTCGCTTATAAAAATTAATAGCAACTAATAAATCATATTTCTGCATTTATGAAATTGCACATTTTCTTTATTTATTGTCTTTACTTTCACTAAACATTACTGAATGCCGGCTATTGTGAAACTGGAGCAAAAAACTCTTAGTGAATATTTTATGTATTACTTTTATTGCATAGAACATGAATAAAAAAATAAAAATTAAACGTTTTACATGGACAAATTGAAGGTAAACAAATCTCTCTTAATTTATAATAAAAAGGTTAAAGCATATGTCTAATAAAATTGGTGGGGTTTTTTCTTTTTTGATGAAAGAAAAGATCATTGCCAAAGCGGGATTTAATCGCTGGTTAGTCCCCCCAGCATCTATTGCAATCCATCTATGTATTGGCTCAGTTTATGCCTGGAGTATTTTTAATCCTGCGTTAATCAAAGAGTTAGGCGTAGTCACAGGTTCTGCCGGTGACTGGACATTGAGTAGTGTTGTATGGATATTTTCTGTAGCAATCGTGTTTCTTGGTTTATCTGCCGCAGTTGCCGGTAAATGGCTAGAAGCGGTGGGCCCTCGCTGTGTTGGAGTTACCGCAGCTTTTTTATGGGGGGGTGGATTTGTTATTGGTAGTATCGGTATCGCTACTCATCAATTGTGGCTGGTATACCTAGGTTACGGCGCCCTTGGCGGTTGTGGGTTGGGTTTAGGGTATGTATCTCCAGTTTCGACCTTACTTCGCTGGTTCCCAGATAAACGTGGCATGGCCACGGGTATGGCAATTATGGGTTTTGGTGGTGGGGCTATGATCGGCGCACCTTTAATTGCTTTTTTATTAAAGCTGCATGCTGTTGCACCCACTTATGTTGGAGCCGAAGGTTCAGTTAAATTGATAACTGAAGCGGGTAAACGTTTTTTTGAATCCGCTTCGGGAAACATAGAAGTTGTGGTTGCAACTGCAAGTGAAGCTGCGACAATGGCGATCCCTGGTGATGCTGGTGTATACGCAGTGGGCACCGGCAACACGGGCGCTGCAGGTACATTCTTAACTCTAGGTATTGTGTACTTTATAGTTATGATCATCGCTTCTTTTTCATACCGTGTTCCTGCAGAAGGCTGGAAGCCAAAAGGTTGGAAGCCACCAGCTAAAGATGAATCAGCTAAGAGCATGATTAGTCACAACCATGTGCACATTGATCAAGCGATTAAGACACCACAATTTTGGAAATTATGGGTTGTACTTTGCTTCAACGTTACTGCTGGTATCGGCGTAATTGGTGTTGCGAAAACGATGATGGTAGATATTTTTGGTTCCACTTTACCAACGGTTGCTACAGCAACTTTTGCCGGTACATATGTATTAATGATTTCTGTATTTAATATGTGTGGACGATTCTTTTGGGCTTCTATTTCAGACTTCATTGGTAGAAAAAACACTTATCACTGGTTCTTCGCTTTGGGCACCCTTCTATACTTGTCTATTCCTTATGCTGCCTCACAGGTGAGTGCTGATCCTTCAGTTACTTGGTTGATTATGTTTTATGCTGCGACCATGATTATTTTCACTATGTATGGTGGTGGTTTCGCTACTATCCCTGCATATTTAGCTGATATTTTTGGAACGCTGCATGTTGGTGGAATACACGGTCGTTTGTTAACGGCGTGGGCTACTGCTGGCGTCCTAGGGCCATTTGCTATCACGTATCTAAGAAACATGTCACTAAATGATGCCATTGCCGACTTAGTTGCAAAAATAGATCCTGCTGTATTTCAGGCTAAATTTGGTTCAGCGGTAGGTCAGCTAAATGAATTGGTTGCGGCTAAAACCGTAACGGTAAGCAAGTTGATGGAACTAGTGCCCACTGACACAATCGATCCAACGCCAAGCCTATACAATACGACTATGTATGTTATGGCAGCACTATTGGTTATTGCTTTTTTTGCCAATTTAACGGTTCGTCCAGTTGATGCAAAACACCATGTAGAGAATACGCATCCATAAATAAAGCCCATAAATGGGCTGAATGAGGTTAAAAATCAAAGCCCCTTTAATTAAATTTAAGGCGGCTTTTTATTGACTATTGTGATGGATGAGAGACAAAAAGAAACACGCCAACTTATGGACGACACTCGGAACTATTGCGTAGATCAGTCGCCAATAGATTGTGCTGAGACAGCCTTAATTATCTAAGGTAATCGAATATATATGAGGCGTTCACCAAGGTAATATATCTTCTAAATTACAAACATCCCCACAACAAAAAGGCTTATAACCAGCAAGCTTTAGTACCGACTGTTGAAATTTTTCAGTTTTTAATTCAGCAATCAACTGCTGAACTGCAAATTTTTTGACTGATTTATGATGGCAAACTAATACGTAATTTTCTGTTGTTAATGGTATGAAGTCTAAACCAAATTGCCTCGCTGCTGTTTCAACTCCAATACCCGTATCAGCCATACCAGAGGCCACATATGCCGCAATCGCTGAGTGCGTAAATTCAATTTCATGAAAACCTGCAACTTGTTCAAAATCAACTGTTGCCCTTCTAAATATTTCTTCGATCAATAAACGTGTTCCTGAGTTGTCCTGACGATTGATAAACTTAATGTCGGCGCGCAATAAATCTTCAATTTTTTCAATACCTTTAGGATTGCCATTTTTGACCATCAAGCCTTGTTTTCTCGTGACAAACCGAATGACCTTGTAGGTGTTTGGCTTAAAATATTTACTATACACATCGACGAGAGTCTGGTTTACGAAATCAGTGGGCAAATGAAATGCAGCAATGTCACATTCCCCTTTAGTCAAAGCCTGAAGTGATTCCTCAGCGGTTTTGTATTGTAAATTTAATTTAAATTTATTTGTAAATTCAGGTAACAAAGCCACAGCGTAACCATGACTAGCTAAAATTCTTAATAGGGGTTCTTTAAATGTGAGATTCTTTTGTATTTCCAAATTTAATTCTGAGGCTAAACTATTAAGCTGAGGCTCAAAGCGTGCATTAACTAACTGTTCTGCCCATAATAATTTTTCACCTAAGGGTGTCAATTTGGCCCCTTTTCCCTTCTGTAGTTCAACTAACTCAGAGCCAAAAAAATCAGTACATTTTTTTAAAATATTCCACACGTGGCGATAAGACATTCCGAGTTCAACCGCGGCTTTGGTTAATTTACCTGATTCATGAATTGCATTTAGTAAAGGAAAAATTCGGGAATCAACGTTGTCGCCGTTTTCATCATAAAACTTCCATGCAGCCTTAATATATATTCTCTTTGCTATCACTACTTTATTTTGCATTCTGACTGGACACCTGTATGTATTGTTGACTTTTTGAGTTTCTATCTACTGTTAATCCTGCTGCAAAGAGCCAACCTATCCTGATAAAAAAAGCGCTATTTATGTATTCTGTACAAAACGATATAAGAATAAGAAATACATTTCATATTCTTATATTTAAACAGTGATGTTACAATTTATTAACATTGTACTATATTACTATAACGCTATAAAAATATGCACTTTATTTCATATTTAAAAAGTAAGTCCGTCATCTAGGAGACACAATGCAATTAGATTTTTCTTCAGATTTATCCAATGTGGTCAAAATCATTGACACTCTAAAACATAAGAAAGGTGCTTTGCTGCCCATATTGCATCAAATCCAGAGAGAGATTGGTTATATTCCATTAAAAACCATTGACACAATAGCTAAAAAACTTCAACAAACACCGGCTGAAATTCATGGTGTGATCAGCTTTTATCATCAATTTAGAACATCACAACCGGGTGAGCACAAAATTCAAATATGCCGTGCTGAGGCTTGCCAATCACGCGGAAGTAGAGAGCTTGAACAACATGCTAAAGAACACCTTGCCATAGACTACAGAGGTACGACCGCTGATAAAAAATTTAGCCTCGATAGTGTTTACTGTTTAGGTAACTGTGCAACGGGCCCTAATATAA
>OOEC01000095.1_pt1 | contig 11400 bp, 8 predicted proteins | sample 1670421 | NCBI WGS metagenome assembly OOEC01 (sample SAMEA98148418, study PRJEB22522) | marine metagenome | biome: marine biome; feature: marine water body; material: sea ice | place: Arctic Ocean | collected 14-Sep-2015 | depth 1.435 m
TCGATACAAGATACGATTTTCGTGTTCGGAGACAGAGTCGTATGAGTATAAGAGACAGATTGGTAACTGTCGGAAATTTCTGTTTTATCCACAGGGCTATCACTTTAGTTACCCAATATTTATAATTATTAATATTTATAATTAAATGTTCTCGTTAATTATGTTTTAAGTTACCAGTTATTAATACTTGCTTAATTTCAATTTACTTCTATTAAAACAAATGGATAAATGAAAAGTTAAAGTTATTTCTAATTAATTTTAAATGTATGTTGCGTTAGTGTAGTGATTAACGAGATAATCCACAGCTAGTTTCAGAAGTTCTTTTAACCGCCTAATATTAATACAGCTATTACTTCTCGTTTTTGTTTTGTAATTTTGTTTTATCTCTTTTTGGCCGTTATTCATAAGGGTGGAGTTGTTTTTTTCGATGTCTATATGGAATCAGTGTCTCGATAGGTTACAGCAGGATTTACCTATACAACAGTTTAGTATGTGGATAAGACCACTCCAAGCCGAACATGGCGATGCTCATATTACTCTCTTTGCACCTAATCGATTTGTTTTGGATTGGGTTAGAGATAAATATTTTTCACAAATTAATAATTTGCTTGCTGAATTTTGTGGGGATAAAGCGCCTCAGTTACGTTTCGAGGTAAAGGTTGTTAATGTAGATGCTGGTAGAGCATTTAATTCAAATAGCCATCAGTCATCAACACCTTTTCAAAATAGGCAGCATCAAATTAATCGCCTACCATCAACAGCTTTTGTTGCCTCACATTCCGCTCCTATTGCACCACAGCATAAAAGCAATATTAATTTAACGTACAAATTTGATAACTTTGTTGAAGGTAAGTCAAATCAGTTAGCAAGAGCTGCTTCTCAGCAAGTTGCTGATAATCCAGGTGGCGCTTATAATCCACTATTTATTTACGGTGGTACCGGTCTTGGCAAAACCCATTTATTGCATGCCGTTGGTAATGGCATTATGGATAAAAAGAAAAACGCCACTGTTGTATATATGCATTCTGAGCGTTTTGTTCAAGACATGGTTAAAGCGTTGCAGAATAACGCTATAGAAGAATTCAAACGTTATTATCGTTCGGTTGATGCTTTATTAATCGATGATATTCAGTTTTTTGCCAACAAGGAGCGCTCACAAGAAGAGTTTTTCCATACGTTCAATGCTCTGTTGGAAGGAAATCAACAAATAATACTTACATCTGACCGTTACCCAAAAGAGATTGTAGGTGTGGAGGACCGCTTGAAATCTCGATTTGGTTGGGGGCTTACTATTGCTATTGAACCTCCCGAGTTAGAAACGCGCGTTGCAATATTGATGCGAAAGGCTGTGGAGAATAAAATATTTTTGCCTGATGAAGTTGCTTTTTTTATTGCTAAGCGGTTACGTTCAAATGTACGTGAGCTTGAAGGTGCGTTAAACCGAGTTATTGCTAATGCTAATTTTACCGGTAGACCCATTACGATAGACTTTGTTCGCGAAGCGCTTCGAGATTTATTAGCGCTTCAGGAGAAGCTAGTTACTATCGATAACATTCAAAAAACGGTTGCAGAATATTATAAAATTAAAATGGCAGATATTTTGTCCAAGCGTCGTAGTCGCAGTGTTGCGAGGCCTAGGCAGATGGCTATGGCTTTGTCCAAAGAGTTAACTAATCATAGTTTACCAGAAATTGGAGATGCATTTGGTGGTAGAGACCACACTACTGTATTACATGCCTGTCGAAAAATAGTGCAGCTAAGGGAAGAAAGTCATGATATAAAAGAAGACTATCAGAACTTAATTCGCACATTATCTTCTTAAAAATTCACGAGTAAAAAGATGAAATTTAGCATTAGCAGGGAAAACTTCTTACAACCACTTCAGTTGGTCTCTGGCGCTGTTGAGCGTCGTCACACATTACCTATATTGTCAAACGTTCTGATTAAGGTTAGTGATAACTCACTTTGGTTGACCGGCACGGATTTAGAGGTTGAGTTGATTTCCAATGTCACTCTTACTGGTGAATTTGTCGAAGGAGAAATCACGGTTCCTGCTAAGAAGTTACTAGACATCTGCAGAGGATTAAACGAAGGCAGTAATATAGATTTCAGCGTAGAGTCTAATAAGGCATTGCTTAAATCTGGTCGTAGTAAATATAGTTTATCAACATTGTCTGCCGATGATTATCCAAATTTAGAAGATTGGCAGGGTGAACTTGAGTTTGAAATTCCTCAATCAGATTTAAAACGTCTAATTGACAGTACACATTTCTGTATGGCACAACAAGATGTTCGTTACTACTTAAACGGCATGTCACTAGAGACCGAAGATAACCTTATTCGTACTGTTGCTACAGACGGTCATAGGTTAGCGCTGTGTCGCTTAAATTATACTAACTCTACATTGCCAAATCGTCAGGTTATTATACCTCGGAAGGGGGTGTTAGAGATAATTCGCCTAATTGAAGATAGTGATAAATTAGTGAAAGTACAGGTTGGTTCCAATCATATCAGAATTTATTCAACAGACTTTATTTTTACTAGTAAATTAGTGGATGGTCGTTTTCCTGACTATAGGAGGGTGTTACCAAAAGATGGCGATAAAAAGATAGAGTCAGGTAAGGACGGACTAAAACATGCTTTCTCTAGGGCCTCAATCTTATCAAATGAAAAATTTAGAGGCGTACGATTAAACTTATCCAGTGGTGAGTTAAAAATCACGGCTAATAACCCAGAACAAGAAGAGGCTGAAGAAATTGTAGACGTAAATTATCAGGGCGATAGTTTAGAAATTGGTTTTAATGTTGCTTACTTAATTGATGTTATGAATGGTTTGAATTGTGAAGAAGTGCGTATCACTCTTGCTGACTCAAATAGCAGTGCTTTGATAGAAGACTCTAAAGATGATTCCGCTTTGTATGTCATAATGCCCATGAGATTATAATTAGCCCTTACAAGAAGCTTACACCTTTATGAAACTGGACAAGGTCCAGATCAGCCATTTCAGAAATATTGATGAATTGTCCCTTACTGCACATAAAAGTTTGAATGTGTTTCTTGGAGAGAATGGTAGTGGTAAATCATCAATATTAGAAGCTCTACATTATTTAGGTTTTGCACGTTCTTTTCGTACTTCAAAACATAAAAATGTTATCAGTCACCAAAAATCAGGTTTTACTGTGTTCTGCTCCGCTGTTGTAGAAGATGGCATGCAACAAAAATTTGGTATAAGTCGACTAGCAAACGATAGCTGTGTTGTGAATATTAATGGTCAAAAGTCAAAACGTGCTTCAGATTTAGCGAGCCATTTGCCTATTCAGATTTTCACCCCCCAGAGTTCTGATCTATTACTCGGTGCACCGAAACTGCGAAGACAATATTTAGATTGGTTATTGTTTCACGTGGAACAATCTTTTAACCTTGATTTTCAGGTTTTTAGTAAGAGTTTAAAGCATTTAAATGCCCTGTATAAAACGAACCAACCTGAACAGGCTTTACGTTACTGGACTGACATCCTATGTCAAAAAGGGGAAGTAATCAGTGCAAACAGGTCAAGTTTAATAAAAGAACACCTGATACGACTCATAAATGCTAATTTAAAGGATTTTTTACCTGAGTTTTCTTTCGAAATTTCGTATTATAGGGGATGGGAAAAAGAGCTTAGTTTAGAAGATGCTATTTTAAAAAATAGACAACGGGACCAGAGAAACGGTTTCCTTAGTGTTGGACCTCATAAAGCAGATTTACGTATTAAAATACATGGCACCATTGCCCATGAGATATTATCTAGAGGTCAATTGAGGATGTTAGTTGCTGGTATGCAATTAGCCCAAACCCAATATCTTCATACAAAAACGTATAAAAGCTCAATTTTTTTGTTAGATGATGTGGGCGCAGAATTAGATGAAGAAAAAAGACAGGTGTTCATCTCGAAATTGAACACTGCTGAGACCCAGTTGTTTGTGACAGCGATAGATATCAAGCAATTAGACTTTTTAAAGAACTATAACGATAAAAAAGTGTTTCACGTGGAACATGGCCATGTGAGAGAGGAGATTTAATTAAATGGCAGAAGAAAATGTTTATGATTCGTCGAGTATTAAAGTACTAAAAGGACTTGATGCCGTTAGAAAAAGACCTGGTATGTACATCGGTGATACAGATGACGGCACTGGCTTACATCATATGGTTTTTGAGGTAGTGGACAACTCTATCGATGAAGCACTTGCAGGTCACTGTTCAAGTATCAATGTAAAAATACATATTGATGGATCAGTGTCAGTTAAAGATGATGGTCGTGGAATTCCTACAGAAATCCACGAAGAGGAGGGTGTTTCAGCAGCTGAAGTTATCATGACTGTATTACACGCAGGTGGTAAATTTGACGATAACTCCTATAAAGTTTCTGGTGGATTGCACGGAGTTGGTGTATCAGTTGTTAATGCGCTGTCTAAAAAGCTTATGCTGCAGGTTCGTCGTGGAGGTAAGCTTTACGAGCAAGAATACCAGCATGGTGTGCCACAACAACCTTTAGCAGTTATCGGTGATTCAGAAGCAACAGGTACAAGTTTACGGTTTTGGCCAAGTGAGGGTACTTTTACCGGTGTTGTGTTTCACTACGACATACTGGCTAAAAAGTTACGTGAATTATCTTTTCTAAATTCAGGAGTGTGTATCATTCTTGAGGATGAGCGTGACGGCAAAACTGATAAATTTGAATATGAAGGTGGTATAACAGCCTTTATCGAATACCTAAACCAAAATAAGACACCCGTACATCAGAAAATATTCTATTTTGATTCACACCGTGATGATGGAATTTCAGTTGAAGTAGCCATGCAATGGAATGATAGTTATCAAGAAAATGTATTTTGTTTTACCAATAATATCCCACAAAAAGATGGTGGTAGTCATTTAGCTGGTTTTAGAGGCGCTTTGACTAGGACCCTCAATAACTATATGGATAAAGAGGGACTTTCAAAAAAAGCCAAAACCAGCACCAGTGGTGATGATGCGAGAGAAGGTTTAACTGCAATCATTTCAGTAAAAGTACCAGATCCAAAATTCTCTTCACAAACGAAAGACAAGTTAGTTTCTTCAGAAGTAAGACCTGCTGTAGAAACGGTCATGGGTGAAAGGCTTCAAGAGTTTCTTTTAGAAAACCCTTCTGAAAGTAAAATTATTGTCGGTAAGATCATTGATGCTGCAAGAGCAAGAGATGCGGCAAGGAAGGCCCGTGAAATGACACGTAGAAAAGGTGCTTTAGACTTGGCTGGCCTTCCAGGAAAACTAGCTGATTGCCAAGAGAAAGATCCTGCACTTTCAGAACTGTACATAGTGGAAGGGGACTCTGCCGGTGGTTCAGCAAAACAAGGGCGAAACCGTAAGAACCAAGCAATATTGCCACTGAAAGGCAAAATATTGAACGTTGAAAAAGCACGTTTTGACAAAATGCTATCCTCTCAAGAGGTTGCAACACTCATCACTGCGTTAGGTTGTGGCATTGGTCGAGACGAATATAACCCCGAGAAATTGCGTTATCATCGTATCATTATTATGACAGATGCTGATGTGGATGGATCACACATTCGTACGTTGTTGTTAACTTTCTTTTATCGTCAAATGCCAGAAATTATTGAGCGTGGCTATATTTATATAGCCCAACCACCTCTTTATAAAATCAAAAAAGGTAAACAAGAGCAGTATCTAAAAGACGATGATTCTTTAACTAAGTATCTTACATCTATAGCTCTTGATAATGCTTCAATACACGTGAATGAAGATGCGCCAGCTATTGCAGGTATTGCTTTAGAAACAATGGTCAATCAGTATCAAGAAACAGTAACTATGATTGCTCGTATTAACCGTTTGATGCCAGAGGTAGTACTCAATAAGTTAATTTATAGTTTTACACTTGATCCTGAGGATGTAAATGATGCTCAAAAGCTGACTGATTTTGCAGAAGAGTTTACAAAGGAGTTGACTATTGATGAGGTAGACGGGGCGACATATACATTTGAAATACGCCATAATTCAGAAAGAAATAATTGGTTTGTTGTTATTATTATACGATTACACGGTATAGACAATGAACATCGAATCGACCAAGAGTTTATCAACTCCAACGAGTACAAACGTCTCAAAGCTCTTAACCTAGCGATAAACGGAATAATAGAATCTGGTGGATATGTAAAGCGTAACGATAAAATTAAACCGGTTTCAACATTTGTTGATGCGTTAGACTGGCTGATGGCTGAATCTAAACGAGGTCAATATATCCAACGTTATAAAGGGTTAGGAGAGATGAACCCGGGACAATTATGGGAAACGACTATGGATCCAGCATCGCGCAGAATGCTTCAAGTAACTATTGAGGATGCTGTTGGAGCTGATCAACTTTTTACTACCTTAATGGGTGACCAGGTAGAACCTAGAAGGGCATTCATTGAAGAGAACGCGCTTAAGGTTGCAAACTTAGACGTTTAGTAAAGCTTAGACATAAAAAAAGCCGCTCTATATAGCGGCTTTTTTGTTAAATATAATCAATCAATAATGTGTTGAATTGACACTTTAGGTGCACCAAATCCGCTAAAGTCGATTAAGAATTGAAATGTCCCAGTTTCTGTTGGTGTAAACCGAAAATTATCATCTGTAGCCTCACAATTAGAATTTACAGAATCACCAATAACAATTATTTTATCTGATTCGCTGGCATATCCACAGTTCAATCCTGGCGACCAGTTTGAATCAGCAAATTTAAAATCATAGGGCTGGCCATCAGCAATTAACTCTATAGTAGTTGAATATGCGTTGTCAGACAGTTCAATTAATTTATATTTTTCATCAGCTTCCCACCAAGAAAAAACGCCTCTGAGGTAGAGTCCATCGTAGCTTGTTTCCTTAATAAAACTATCAATAACATTTGTTGCACAACCACTGAGTGAGCTAGCCAAAATAGCAACGGAAAAATATACTAATCTATTCATATCTATCTAATGTCCAAAAATATATCAGGTGTTGTGATGTTTTGAAATTTAATTTAAAACTGATATATCTGCGCAGCATAAAAATAAACCTCTTAACCTTGATAATAAAGTTAATCTATTACGCTTAACTGATTCATCATCCGCCATAACCATCACATTCTCAAAAAATGCATCTATTGGTTGTCTCAACTCGGCTAAGACTGCCAATGCATTTGTGTAGTCTGACTGTTCAAGCATCGGTTGGATACGTGCTTCTACTAATTCTAATATCTTCGCTAAATCAATTTCAGCTGGTTCTTGCAACAATGCTTTATTAAAAGACAATTTTTCATCAGATAAGTTCTTAGCAAGAATGTTTGCTACACGCTTGTTTGCTGCAGCAAGGGCCTCTGATGATTCTAAAGTGCTAAACGATTTAACCGCTTCGACTCTTGCAGCAAAATCTGCTGGTCGGGTAGGGCGGTTAACTGCAACGGCTCGAATAACACCAGCAGCAATACCTTGTTCTGCATACCAAGCTTTAAATCTAGCTAAAATAAAATCAACTACATTAGTTTGTAAATCAGTAGTATTTATTTTATCGCCAAATGTGACAATTGAAGCATCAACTAACTCAATCAGATCCAGAGGTAAGGTCCTATCAACTATTATACGTAACACACCAATTGACGCCCGACGTAATGCGAAAGGATCTTTATCGCCTTTAGGTATTTGACCAATACCGAAAATACCGACCAAAGTATCTATTTTGTCTGCTATTGCAACACATACACTGACATCAGACGTAGGCAAGTTATCACCAGCAAAACGGGGCATGTACTGCTCGTTTTGTGCTAATGCAACGAGTTCAGCTTCACCGTCAAGCCTAGCGTAGTGCATACCCATCACGCCTTGGATATCAGGAAATTCCATGACCATGTTGGTCATCAAGTCAGTCTTACTCAATAAGCCTGCTCTATATGCTGCTTCCTGATCTGTGCCTAACATTATGGCAATACTTTTTGCCATAGAAGCGATTCGTTCTGACTTTTCATAAAGCGTGCCTAATTGTTTTTGAAACAATATGTTTTTTAAACTATCAAGGCGAGATGCTAAAGATTGTTTTTTGTCTGTATTAAAGAAAAATTCAGCATCAGCTAATCTAGGACGTATAACTTTTTCGTTACCGCTGATAATAATGTCAGGCTCTTTACTTTCTATGTTGGTAATAAAAATAAATCTAGACTTTAATTGACCATTTTTGTCCAATAAAGGAAAGTATTTTTGATCATCCTTCATTGTGTATATGAGAGCCTCTTTGGGTACAGCTAAAAAAGACTCTTCAAAGTTAGCCATTAAAGCAACTGGCCATTCCACCAATGATGTTACTTCTTCTAATAAATCATCATCAATATCTGATACAGCATTTTCTTGCTTGGCTAAAGTTTGTACTTGCTCTAAGATTATCGATTTACGACGACGGTGGTCAGCAATCACATAATGTTGCTCAAGTTGACTAAGATAATTATCAGCACAGTCAAGTTCAAAAGGGGCGCTAGTATGAAATCTATGTCCCCTAATCGAACGTGCTGAGTCTACATCTAATACTTTACCTGAAATTAATTCCTTGCCGTACAACATAGTTATGGTGTGAACTGGCCGAATAAACTGAGTAGATTTCTCTCCCCAACGCATAGGCTTTGGAATAGGTAATGTTTTTAGCGCTTTTTCAACTAGTTCTGCTAAGAACTGACTTATAGCCTGTCCTTTAACCTGAGTTTTGAAAAGTAACCATTCCCCTTTATCTGTTTTTAAACGATCGGCCTGATTGACCTCAATCCCATTTGAACGTGCCCAACCTTGTGCAGCTTTGGTTGGTTCGCCATTTTGATCGAATGCAGATAATAATGCAGGCCCTCGTTTTTCAACATGTTTATCTGTTTGGAATTCAGACAATCCTTCGACTATAACTGCGAGTCGCCTTGGAGAGGCATACCAATTAATCTGGTTGAATGTTAGGTCATTATCAGTAAAATTCGACTGAATATTATCTTTAAACGCTACAGCTAGTTTTGATAAAGACTTTGGCGGTAATTCTTCTGTACCGATTTCAATTAATAAATTGTTAGTTCGCATGGCTACTTCTTCTTCTTACACATTGGAAAGCCCAGTGATTCCCGTGCATCAAAATAAATTTGTGCACAGGCCTTAGAAAGGGATCTTACTCTTAGAATATAACGCTGGCGTTCTGTAACGGAAATAGCATGCCTGGCGTCCAATAAGTTAAACGCATGCGAAGCCTTCATTACTTGTTCATAAGCGGGCAAAGGTAACTTTGCCGTAATTAGCTTTTCACAGTCTTCTTCGCATTGGTCAAATGTTAAAAATAGGGCATCAACATCAGCGTATTCAAAGTTATAAGCCGATTGTTCAACTTCGTTTTGATGAAATACATCACCATAAGTGACTGTGCCCATTGGCCCGTTAGCCCATACAAGATCGTATATACTGTCAACACCTTGAATATACATTGCTAATCGTTCGAGGCCATAAGTTATCTCGCCAGTAACAGGAGAACATTCAATCCCACCCACCTGTTGAAAGTACGTAAATTGTGTAACTTCCATACCATTCAACCAGACTTCCCAGCCAAGACCCCAAGCACCTAAAGTAGGGGATTCCCAGTTATCTTCAACAAATCTAATATCATGAACGAGTGGGTCAAAACCAAGCTCTCTCAGCGAACCCAAATACAAATCTTGGATGTTGTCAGGAGATGGTTTAAGCATGACTTGAAACTGATAATATTGCTGAAGGCGATTCGGGTTTTCTCCATATCGACCATCAGTAGGACGTCGGCAGGGCTGCACATAAGCACTACTAATTGGCTCTGGACCTATTGACCTTAAAAAAGTCATAGGATGAAATGTACCTGCCCCAACTTCCATATCTAAGGGTTGAATGATCACGCAACCTTGACGTGCCCAATAATCCTGAAGCGCTAGGATCAGCCCCTGGAATGTCTTACTATCAAACTTTTGCATACGTTATTGAATTTCCTCTGCCACACTAGAGATTGGCGTATAATTAAACTTTAAAAAAACAGAAATAAGTATACCTTTTGTCGTGGACTCTATGTAGGCATAAAGGTGATTAAAACAGCATTTTGATATAGAAGCAGAAATTTAATGACAAAAATAACTGTCTTGATGCATGTTTAAAAATGAATATTAATCATGAATTCAAATTAAAATTACCATGAGGCGATACAACTATAAACATAAGATAATTAAATTTTCGTTTTTTATGACAGGTCAATATAATCAAATTAGTTAACACAATATTAAAAATAACAAGAAAGTGTAACTTTAACTTTTAAAAATTTTGTAATAACGAAACTGGCCTAAAGCTCACTTGTTATACAAATTAATTAATGACATTAGACAATTTGCAAAACAGTAAAATATTATATTAAGACACTCAGTGAGAGCATTAATTGAAATTTTGAACTTTTGAGCTTTTGAAAATTTTAAGGTGAAAACCAAGGTGCAAAATTAAACAGAAAACAATGAGGGTTGAGTAGCTCTGCTAGTTTGTATTAAGGCACAACAGCTGTCATGTCTTAATACATGATATTAGTAATACACTTATAATCAACAATGTGTCTTCATAATGAAAAAAATAGTCAGATTCAAATAACAAAAGTTTTTAGTATAGAAACATCTTTAAGTATCTGTGACTCCAATTGAGATTCTAATTCTTCTCTTTGTAGATCTTGTTGTTTTGTTTCCATTTTTGATTGTGACTTTCTAATCTCATGAGTAGGTAAGTCCTTAACTTTGTAGTATAGAGTGTAAAGGCCAGAAAATTGTAACGAAAAATTAGGCTTGTTCTTTACTGGTAAAGCTTCTAAGAGATGATACAACCTGATGCAGCCTTCTGACAAATTACACTGTTGTTGGTCTAGTGCCTTAGCAATGGTTTGAATACTTTCAGAAATCTTGTCTATTCTTTTCTTTGTTTTTTGCTCGCGAAGCTGTTGTTGAGATCTTAATTTAAACAACAACGAACCGGTATAAAAAGCAAGAACACCAATAACTGATATGCCAACAAACAAAAACACTATATTCATAAATAAAACCTTTAGTTAATCTTTAAAGTCATCAATATTAATAGCCTCAAATTGCGAATAAAGATCGGTTTGCTCTTCAGATGTCTCATCACAGATATCTGGTTTACTTGTCAATCCAAGTAAATCGCACAGCATTTTGTGTCTTGCGAGTGTTAGATCTACAAAATGTTGGTCTTCTCTGATAATTTTTTTACCGAGCTCAATTTTTTCTAAAAGAGAACCTAAACGTGGATCTTGCTCAATAGCCGCAAGCTCTTGCGTCGGAGAAAAATACTTGATTTTCTTTGATGCGGGTCTTTGATC
>OOEC01000097.1_pt1 | contig 11313 bp, 3 predicted proteins | sample 1670421 | NCBI WGS metagenome assembly OOEC01 (sample SAMEA98148418, study PRJEB22522) | marine metagenome | biome: marine biome; feature: marine water body; material: sea ice | place: Arctic Ocean | collected 14-Sep-2015 | depth 1.435 m
CCATACGTTCAGTGGGGCAATGTCGGACGGAAATGTTGCCTTTCTTAATGCGATCAGTGCACCAGAAGTATTTGATTGCGACGTGTTTCGAATTAGAAGTACACGATGCTTTGCCGTTGACCAACATGCGGATTTCGGATTCGTTATCCTTCGCCAGGATGGTGTGAGGTTTATAACCTTGAGCGCCCATAAAGAGTTCGAAGAAGATTGGCTTGGGAAGATATTCACTGGTGCCAACGTGTTCCGTTTCAGTAGAGCTTCGGGTGTTCATCTTTTGTTTGCTGGATTTTTGATCGACAATGCCGGTGCCGAAGGACGTGATGCCGCCGGTGTGACCTCGCATGTCATCGTGTACTGCATGGGCAGAGTCTATCATGACGATCATGTTTAGGAGGTCGTCCGCACCGATAATACGTACGTCCGTCTTTGTCTTCTTCACCCAACACATGAGGCGTTTAAATTTATGCCAATCGTCCTTGTCGGGGTTTTTAACTCTGGTACTTAGGAAAGATACCGTGGGTTCAACATCGGGTCTTGCACGTTTCATGACCCAAATGAGTTTGGCGACGTATTTGCGAAAGATGTCGGCCTTGGTTTCGTTTAGCGTTTCGGTGTCAGGTTTGACGGTGAACAACCATTTGGCTGCGGGATGTGGGTAGTCACGATCAAGGTTTTCCGCATATGGTTCCAGCGCTTCTTCGAGCTCCTCGATCATGCCAGAAATGTATTGGACGGAACCCAACTTCAGCTTGCCCTTCGCAAGGAAACTGATTTCCATGCCTAGGAAATTTAAATCCTTCCCTCGTTCGACGACTAGGCCGGGGAAGTATTCTTCAATCTTTTGGATGACACTGTCCACAACGGGCGGCTCAACGTGGGAGAGGATGTTGTCGTCAACGTACCAACCGATGGTACATTGTTTACCGTTGATAAGTTTGTTGGCGACACATCGGTCGTATGGGTTAATTTCGAAGCCTTCCTTGTGAAGGACTTCTGTGTATAGCGTATACCACAGCAAAGCGGACTCGATCATGCCATATAAAGCGGCGAGGATCTGGACGTATAAAACCTTTTTACCGTTTTCAAAACGTACGTCAGCTTTGTACTCCGGGTTGACTTCACACATAATGTCGACGAATTCCCCTTCAATTTTTAGGATCGCGAATTTATCGCCTGGCATTTTGGCATGTAGGTACGCTCCAGGTACGTCGAATACGGCCGTGTCGCGTCCTTCATAGGCGTTGATTAGGAGAATTGCCATAAGACCTTCCAAAGATAGAGTGGGAGATGATGCTTCGGCCCTTGGTACAATGTTACGTTGTTTGCTGCCGTCTGCACACGCACGTCCCTTCACTTTGCCATCGCGCTTGAGCTTGATGAGATTGACCGCTCTGAGTGCCCCTTTCTTTTGGTCAGAGGTGAGCGAGTCTGGGTTCAGTCTGCCGAGTACTTCGAGGTCATCGAGTTGTTTATATTCTTTAAACATCGCTGCGACTGCTTTGGCGCCGAACAGTTTGATGCCCTTACTTGCCGTCATTTGGTTGAAACATACGCCAACGGCTGTGGAATATAGTGCTGGCTTGGCTTGTTCAAATTTTGTAACTGCGTCCTGTCCCACGTTCAGCATGTTGACATGGTATTTTCCGTCGAACGAGGATATGTTGGGTTGAGTTGTGGCGGTTCTGTTCCGTTTCCCTTCGACTATGTTCGTGGGGACTACCTCGCTTCTTAGTTCATCAATGGAGGCAATGCTGTCAGCATCGGTCGATTCATCGGTCGATTCATCGTCGCTTCTTGCACCCAACCGTGGATCGGGCGTTGTGTCGTCGGAAATCGACTCGTCGTCGTTGGCTTCGTGATGACTAGTGGACCCCAGGGATTCATCATCGGTGGGAGGATCGTTACCATCGTCAGCGTCATCGTCGTCATTGTCACTGGTGCTGGCGTCATCTTCAGTTACTTCGTTGGGTACGGGCGGCGGGATATGTGGGAATACGTTATCGTCGACGTTGACGGGCACGCCAAGTTCCCATTCGAAAAGCGGGCATCCGTCTTCGTCGAGGTCCGGTGCGTCTTCGGCGTCTGCTAGGTCGTGAACTTTGTCAATGACATGTTGAGGCATGGACAATTCTGTGAATCGGTACCCGTGGATCTTCTTGCCAGTGTGAATATTCATGAAATAATATCCTCCTTGGCTATTGGAAGGACGAAGACATATTGCGCTGGTTCGTCGCTCCTTATTGGTATTATCGGTACCACAGTATACCTCGTAATACCTTCCGAAGGTGGCTTTGAGGTTGTTTCCATCGATTTTTCCGCGACCTAACACGATACTTGCTGGGCTCATAGTGGTGGATATACCATTTTTGCTAGGAAAATCATTGAGGCACGTGGTCACCATGGTGAGGCATTCATCGATCATGATCTTTGGCACCTTTTTGAAAGGTAGGGAAACCCAGAAACAACGCGTTCGGTCCTTCAGGAATCGGATACCACGTTCGATGTGTGGTATGTGTTGGCCGGCCGCACAGATTTCGACGTGTGCAGATACTTTGTGTTCGAGCTTCTTGAATTCGTTATCAGCGTTGATTAGGTTGACTTGGAAACCGCGATTTCTGAAAACGGTAAGGACCTTTTCTATACCATTGATGATGTCTTGAGGTCCTCGTTTGTACGTGGTACGGGATGTTTTCGTCTTGCGTTTGCTGATGCGATTAAAAGCTTGAGTTGCGTGGAATTTAATCTTGGTGGACTTCATGAGAAGGTAGGGTGCGCCCTGTACATATAGGAAATCGATGTCAAGGTCGTCTGAGGGATGGGTCTTTAGGATGATGGGAGGTAAGGGTATCCGTTCGATGGATGCGTTGGTATTGATGGGCTTGTACACGGTTTTGCCTTTGAGTAGGTCCACGGCGGTGCCACCGAAAATATGTTCGGCACGACGGAGATCGTCTAGAGTAGCTTTGCTGTTAGTTAAAAGGTTGTCTCTGATGATTTCGTAGTACTCCTGGTCAGACGGCCAACCAATTTGGCCTTGTTGTGCACGAGCCGCTTCCGCTCCTTCAATTTCACGTCGACTGAAGAATTGTTTGTTTTCGGTTACGGTGTTTAGAAGGGAATAGGCGTTGACGGGAGTGTTTAGGTTAACAAAATAGAGTCCGCTTCCGAAGCCTTCGAAAGTAATGGTGAGTGTGTCGGAGACTTCGACAGTGAATGCGTTCTTCTTTTCTGAATCAAAAGTGGTATGGTACTTTTCTTGGAGAAGGTCAAGTGAAATAATATTCACGAGGCAGTCGGGGTTGTAGTAACAGAAAAGCTCTTTGAACACGGTCGGTGTGCCTTTCTGCGTATAGGTCATGCCGCCACCGTTGGAAAGGGTGCTGAAAGGGGCACATGGTTGTAGGTCAGAGATAAGGCCACGTTCACGGAAGCAATTAAAAGTAGAACCCGAGTCGACAATAATACTGCCGGGGGTGAGGATGCTCTGGGCGTGGGTTTGGTTTAGCTGAACGGAAGGACGCATCAATTGGAACAGGTTCAGCGGCCCGATGAAGGGACATGCAGTTGCATAGTGCCCTTTCTTCGTACATTTCACACATTCGATCTCGGCGCTGATGTTGTGGGGTGGTTTTCTGGATGGCGCCAGGGTAGGGCGAGTGGGATCGAAACCTGCTAGGGCCGAAAAATCGTTGTTGGCGGGTAGGGCTACCAGTGCAGCCCACTCGGTGCCGACAAAAGTAACGCCTGGTACGCCCGGGCGTCTGTCCGGGTTGTTGTTGGGCGTGTTGGGAGGACGTGGGGCTGGTGCCGTGTGGGCTTTCCAATTAGTGAGTAAATGGGTGGCGTCCCCAATTGTTTTCGGATACGAGTCTTGTCCGACTAGGAGATCATTCTCCAGTTTGTTCCATAATGTTTCGTATTTGGCCTTGTTGGCGTTCATAACAAGGGCGACAGCGAGGTACTTTTGCATAGTAGTCTCCTTCGTAGCGGTTGGATTCTGAATCCGTTCGGCAGCAAGTAATGGTGCAAGGTCGACGATGTCTGCGTTGAAGAGACCGACGAGATCTTTCGCGTTCTCGAAACGATTGTAAAATTCGTCAATACCTTCTGTGTTGTATTGCTGGGTGCTGTAGAACCTCTTGGTGGCCTTGAAAGCGGAGTGGTATTTATTGGTGGTTTTGTTCACGCCTGCGGTGATCTTTTGTAGAGATTGTAGCAGCCATACGCTGTCGAAAGTTGACGATTTTGACAAATAATCTGGGTCGCCGTGTACTTCCTCCTGTAAGGCAGGTGTGCATTGTCCCATGATGGTGGCCCATAGGATGGTGAGGTTTTGAGTCAAGTCTGTCTCGCGCTCGGCGAGTGACTTCAGTTGGATGCCGTAGAGTAGCTTGACTTCGTCTCTGCGGTCTGCATTGTCCGCTTCTCGGAGGAACTTGGCAGTTTCAGTTTCGCTCGTTGCTGGAGGTGTAGAATCGAGGCCGTTTTGTCTCCTGATTTCGGAAAGCGATAGTGTGGACTGCTTCAAGGCTGCGAGGGGGTCAATGAACTCGACGATGGCTTTGGATATGTCTTTGGAATTTCGGAATGTGGTAAGAGCGTGGTGGTGGATCGACTTCAAGAATTTGGCGAAGTCGTGTCCTCGTTGCTCAGTACTGGTCCCCAGAGTTTCGATCCCCGGGATCTTTGGTACGAAATGTGATGTTGTCCTGTTGGGTTGGTTTTGTTGTCGTCGTACGGCCGCTGATGGTGGCACTGGAGGTGGATCTGTACCACTGCTCATACTTGTGGCACCTTTCGTACGTTCTTGTGTTTCTTGTACGTATTATGGTTGTTACGTAGCACGATGAAATGTACTGCGGAGCTGGTAACCTTGGTGACCCGGGCCCTGTCCCCTTTACTGCACAAGACACCGCCTGTTAGAAGTAGAACGTGGTCCCCTCTGCGGATTTCGGTATCCGCTTCTTGGGCCTTGGGCTTCTTGTCCTTGCCCTTTGCCTCCGTGTCGGTATCGCGAGCTCGGTCTGCTAACTGTTGTATGATATCGTCTTGTTCGATTTGTAGCTTGGCCAGTTTAGCGACGAGTTCGGATACGTTCATGTACGGATGGCGACTGAATGGATGTTGGTGTGTTAGATCTTAATAAATTTAAAAAGAAATAATGTTAGAGATCAATTCCTTTTTGCACACTCTCAATCCGTTGTCTCGATGAGACGTTGGATGTCCTTTGGACGTCGAGCAGGAAGGGATCTGGTCTTCTGAATGAAGACTATTGAAAGACTAATCAAAAACGGGATTATTTCTTTTTAATGTCTACATTCAATAGACCGGTGATGGGGTTCTTATTGCCAACCGTCGGTTGATAGGAACCGTTGGCTGTAAGCCGATCAAGACCAGTGGCTGTGAGCCAATCGAGATCGACGGTAGGATCGGAACCGTTAGCTATGAGCCGATCTTGTGCTTCGACGACGTCATTTACTCTGGCTGCCTCGGCGTACGTCAGTTTGGGAATCTTGGGTTTAACTGCTAAATAACAGTCACTTTCAACACGCTTCTCAGGTGAGCCAAAGATATCAAACAGAGTCGAGATGTGTTCCCATCCCATAAGCACGTTTCGAAAAATAACAAATAGTTTGCCTTGCAGTGGTTTAGACATGTAATCTGCCACCATACGTTCAGTGGGGCAATGTCGGACGGAAATGTTGCCTTTCTTAATGCGATCAGTGCACCAGAAGTATTTGATTGCGACGTGTTTCGAATTAGAAGTACACGATGCTTTGCCGTTGACCAACATGCGGATTTCGGATTCGTTATCCTTCGCCAGGATGGTGTGAGGTTTATAACCTTGAGCGCCCATAAAGAGTTCGAAGAAGATTGGCTTGGGAAGATATTCACTGGTGCCAACGTGTTCCGTTTCAGTAGAGCTTCGGGTGTTCATCTTTTGTTTGCTGGATTTTTGATCGACAATGCCGGTGCCGAAGGACGTGATGCCGCCGGTGTGACCTCGCATGTCATCGTGTACTGCATGGGCAGAGTCTATCATGACGATCATGTTTAGGAGGTCGTCCGCACCGATAATACGTACGTCCGTCTTTGTCTTCTTCACCCAACACATGAGGCGTTTAAATTTATGCCAATCGTCCTTGTCGGGGTTTTTAACTCTGGTACTTAGGAAAGATACCGTGGGTTCAACATCGGGTCTTGCACGTTTCATGACCCAAATGAGTTTGGCGACGTATTTGCGAAAGATGTCGGCCTTGGTTTCGTTTAGCGTTTCGGTGTCAGGTTTGACGGTGAACAACCATTTGGCTGCGGGATGTGGGTAGTCACGATCAAGGTTTTCCGCATATGGTTCCAGCGCTTCTTCGAGCTCCTCGATCATGCCAGAAATGTATTGGACGGAACCCAACTTCAGCTTGCCCTTCGCAAGGAAACTGATTTCCATGCCTAGGAAATTTAAATCCTTCCCTCGTTCGACGACTAGGCCGGGGAAGTATTCTTCAATCTTTTGGATGACACTGTCCACAACGGGCGGCTCAACGTGGGAGAGGATGTTGTCGTCAACGTACCAACCGATGGTACATTGTTTACCGTTGATAAGTTTGTTGGCGACACATCGGTCGTATGGGTTAATTTCGAAGCCTTCCTTGTGAAGGACTTCTGTGTATAGCGTATACCACAGCAAAGCGGACTCGATCATGCCATATAAAGCGGCGAGGATCTGGACGTATAAAACCTTTTTACCGTTTTCAAAACGTACGTCAGCTTTGTACTCCGGGTTGACTTCACACATAATGTCGACGAATTCCCCTTCAATTTTTAGGATCGCGAATTTATCGCCTGGCATTTTGGCATGTAGGTACGCTCCAGGTACGTCGAATACGGCCGTGTCGCGTCCTTCATAGGCGTTGATTAGGAGAATTGCCATAAGACCTTCCAAAGATAGAGTGGGAGATGATGCTTCGGCCCTTGGTACAATGTTACGTTGTTTGCTGCCGTCTGCACACGCACGTCCCTTCACTTTGCCATCGCGCTTGAGCTTGATGAGATTGACCGCTCTGAGTGCCCCTTTCTTTTGGTCAGAGGTGAGCGAGTCTGGGTTCAGTCTGCCGAGTACTTCGAGGTCATCGAGTTGTTTATATTCTTTAAACATCGCTGCGACTGCTTTGGCGCCGAACAGTTTGATGCCCTTACTTGCCGTCATTTGGTTGAAACATACGCCAACGGCTGTGGAATATAGTGCTGGCTTGGCTTGTTCAAATTTTGTAACTGCGTCCTGTCCCACGTTCAGCATGTTGACATGGTATTTTCCGTCGAACGAGGATATGTTGGGTTGAGTTGTGGCGGTTCTGTTCCGTTTCCCTTCGACTATGTTCGTGGGGACTACCTCGCTTCTTAGTTCATCAATGGAGGCAATGCTGTCAGCATCGGTCGATTCATCGGTCGATTCATCGTCGCTTCTTGCACCCAACCGTGGATCGGGCGTTGTGTCGTCGGAAATCGACTCGTCGTCGTTGGCTTCGTGATGACTAGTGGACCCCAGGGATTCATCATCGGTGGGAGGATCGTTACCATCGTCAGCGTCATCGTCGTCATTGTCACTGGTGCTGGCGTCATCTTCAGTTACTTCGTTGGGTACGGGCGGCGGGATATGTGGGAATACGTTATCGTCGACGTTGACGGGCACGCCAAGTTCCCATTCGAAAAGCGGGCATCCGTCTTCGTCGAGGTCCGGTGCGTCTTCGGCGTCTGCTAGGTCGTGAACTTTGTCAATGACATGTTGAGGCATGGACAATTCTGTGAATCGGTACCCGTGGATCTTCTTGCCAGTGTGAATATTCATGAAATAATATCCTCCTTGGCTATTGGAAGGACGAAGACATATTGCGCTGGTTCGTCGCTCCTTATTGGTATTATCGGTACCACAGTATACCTCGTAATACCTTCCGAAGGTGGCTTTGAGGTTGTTTCCATCGATTTTTCCGCGACCTAACACGATACTTGCTGGGCTCATAGTGGTGGATATACCATTTTTGCTAGGAAAATCATTGAGGCACGTGGTCACCATGGTGAGGCATTCATCGATCATGATCTTTGGCACCTTTTTGAAAGGTAGGGAAACCCAGAAACAACGCGTTCGGTCCTTCAGGAATCGGATACCACGTTCGATGTGTGGTATGTGTTGGCCGGCCGCACAGATTTCGACGTGTGCAGATACTTTGTGTTCGAGCTTCTTGAATTCGTTATCAGCGTTGATTAGGTTGACTTGGAAACCGCGATTTCTGAAAACGGTAAGGACCTTTTCTATACCATTGATGATGTCTTGAGGTCCTCGTTTGTACGTGGTACGGGATGTTTTCGTCTTGCGTTTGCTGATGCGATTAAAAGCTTGAGTTGCGTGGAATTTAATCTTGGTGGACTTCATGAGAAGGTAGGGTGCGCCCTGTACATATAGGAAATCGATGTCAAGGTCGTCTGAGGGATGGGTCTTTAGGATGATGGGAGGTAAGGGTATCCGTTCGATGGATGCGTTGGTATTGATGGGCTTGTACACGGTTTTGCCTTTGAGTAGGTCCACGGCGGTGCCACCGAAAATATGTTCGGCACGACGGAGATCGTCTAGAGTAGCTTTGCTGTTAGTTAAAAGGTTGTCTCTGATGATTTCGTAGTACTCCTGGTCAGACGGCCAACCAATTTGGCCTTGTTGTGCACGAGCCGCTTCCGCTCCTTCAATTTCACGTCGACTGAAGAATTGTTTGTTTTCGGTTACGGTGTTTAGAAGGGAATAGGCGTTGACGGGAGTGTTTAGGTTAACAAAATAGAGTCCGCTTCCGAAGCCTTCGAAAGTAATGGTGAGTGTGTCGGAGACTTCGACAGTGAATGCGTTCTTCTTTTCTGAATCAAAAGTGGTATGGTACTTTTCTTGGAGAAGGTCAAGTGAAATAATATTCACGAGGCAGTCGGGGTTGTAGTAACAGAAAAGCTCTTTGAACACGGTCGGTGTGCCTTTCTGCGTATAGGTCATGCCGCCACCGTTGGAAAGGGTGCTGAAAGGGGCACATGGTTGTAGGTCAGAGATAAGGCCACGTTCACGGAAGCAATTAAAAGTAGAACCCGAGTCGACAATAATACTGCCGGGGGTGAGGATGCTCTGGGCGTGGGTTTGGTTTAGCTGAACGGAAGGACGCATCAATTGGAACAGGTTCAGCGGCCCGATGAAGGGACATGCAGTTGCATAGTGCCCTTTCTTCGTACATTTCACACATTCGATCTCGGCGCTGATGTTGTGGGGTGGTTTTCTGGATGGCGCCAGGGTAGGGCGAGTGGGATCGAAACCTGCTAGGGCCGAAAAATCGTTGTTGGCGGGTAGGGCTACCAGTGCAGCCCACTCGGTGCCGACAAAAGTAACGCCTGGTACGCCCGGGCGTCTGTCCGGGTTGTTGTTGGGCGTGTTGGGAGGACGTGGGGCTGGTGCCGTGTGGGCTTTCCAATTAGTGAGTAAATGGGTGGCGTCCCCAATTGTTTTCGGATACGAGTCTTGTCCGACTAGGAGATCATTCTCCAGTTTGTTCCATAATGTTTCGTATTTGGCCTTGTTGGCGTTCATAACAAGGGCGACAGCGAGGTACTTTTGCATAGTAGTCTCCTTCGTAGCGGTTGGATTCTGAATCCGTTCGGCAGCAAGTAATGGTGCAAGGTCGACGATGTCTGCGTTGAAGAGACCGACGAGATCTTTCGCGTTCTCGAAACGATTGTAAAATTCGTCAATACCTTCTGTGTTGTATTGCTGGGTGCTGTAGAACCTCTTGGTGGCCTTGAAAGCGGAGTGGTATTTATTGGTGGTTTTGTTCACGCCTGCGGTGATCTTTTGTAGAGATTGTAGCAGCCATACGCTGTCGAAAGTTGACGATTTTGACAAATAATCTGGGTCGCCGTGTACTTCCTCCTGTAAGGCAGGTGTGCATTGTCCCATGATGGTGGCCCATAGGATGGTGAGGTTTTGAGTCAAGTCTGTCTCGCGCTCGGCGAGTGACTTCAGTTGGATGCCGTAGAGTAGCTTGACTTCGTCTCTGCGGTCTGCATTGTCCGCTTCTCGGAGGAACTTGGCAGTTTCAGTTTCGCTCGTTGCTGGAGGTGTAGAATCGAGGCCGTTTTGTCTCCTGATTTCGGAAAGCGATAGTGTGGACTGCTTCAAGGCTGCGAGGGGGTCAATGAACTCGACGATGGCTTTGGATATGTCTTTGGAATTTCGGAATGTGGTAAGAGCGTGGTGGTGGATCGACTTCAAGAATTTGGCGAAGTCGTGTCCTCGTTGCTCAGTACTGGTCCCCAGAGTTTCGATCCCCGGGATCTTTGGTACGAAATGTGATGTTGTCCTGTTGGGTTGGTTTTGTTGTCGTCGTACGGCCGCTGATGGTGGCACTGGAGGTGGATCTGTACCACTGCTCATACTTGTGGCACCTTTCGTACGTTCTTGTGTTTCTTGTACGTATTATGGTTGTTACGTAGCACGATGAAATGTACTGCGGAGCTGGTAACCTTGGTGACCCGGGCCCTGTCCCCTTTACTGCACAAGACACCGCCTGTTAGAAGTAGAACGTGGTCCCCTCTGCGGATTTCGGTATCCGCTTCTTGGGCCTTGGGCTTCTTGTCCTTGCCCTTTGCCTCCGTGTCGGTATCGCGAGCTCGGTCTGCTAACTGTTGTATGATATCGTCTTGTTCGATTTGTAGCTTGGCCAGTTTAGCGACGAGTTCGGATACGTTCATGTACGGATGGCGACTGAATGGATGTTGGTGTGTTAGATCTTAATAAATTTAAAAAGAAATAATGTTAGAGATCAATTCCTTTTTGCACACTCTCAATCCGTTGTCTCGATGAGACGTTGGATGTCCTTTGGACGTCGAGCAGGAAGGGATCTGGTCTTCTGAATGAAGACTATTGAAAGACTAATCAAAAACGGGATTATTTCTTTTTAATGTCTACATTCAATAGACCGGTGATGGGGTTCTTATTGCCAACCGTCGGTTGATAGGAACCGTTGGCTGTAAGCCGATCAAGACCAGTGGCTGTGAGCCAATCGAGATCGACGGTAGGATCGGAACCGTTAGCTATGAGCCGATCTTGTGCTTCGACGACGTCATTTACTCTGGCTGCCTCGGCGTACGTCAGTTTGGGAATCTTGGGTTTAACTGCTAAATAACAGTCACTTTCAACAGAAATTTGTAGAGTCGCGAGAAGATACACTTTCGCTAAGTTGGAAAGGCAGATGTAAGATCCAAATGCGGTACGGCAGCAGGATGAGTAGAATTAGT
>OOEC01000100.1_pt1 | contig 11250 bp, 5 predicted proteins | sample 1670421 | NCBI WGS metagenome assembly OOEC01 (sample SAMEA98148418, study PRJEB22522) | marine metagenome | biome: marine biome; feature: marine water body; material: sea ice | place: Arctic Ocean | collected 14-Sep-2015 | depth 1.435 m
ATTGTATATGGTGACAGCGGTGGAGGTAATTTAGCTCTTGCGACTGCACTTAGCCTGAAAAAAGAGAATGACTCAAAACTTATAAGTGGTGTGTATGCACTTTGCCCCTATATTTCAGGAAAATGGCCCACGCCAGAAAATCCTTCTTCGATTGAAAATAACGGGATCCTTCTTGATTTGCATAATAACCAAGGTGCAATGATTTATGGAATAGAAGAATTTCACAAGGGTAATGTTTTAGCTTGGCCAGGGTTTGCCACAGAAGATGATGTGCATGGTCTAGTACCAACAGTTATCAGCGTTAATGAATGCGATCCGCTTCGAGATGAAGGGATCAATTTTTATAGGCTGTTAATGCGTGCAGGCGTTAGCGCAAGTTGCCGCCAAGTGATGGGTACAATTCATGCTATTGAGGTTTTCCCCATCGCTTGTCCTGATATTAGTCGAGAGACAGCCTCAAGCATTGCACATTTTTGCTTCAGCATGCGTTGTAAGTCATAACAAGTTTCATGGCTTATGAGCTTGTTTTCAGATTAATAGCTCAAATCAGTATAATAAAATGCAACAGTTCACTTAATTGAGAAATAGATTAGACAGTAGATGGGAAATATTATTGGAAAAAGTTGTACCTAGATTATTCAATAAATATTGAACCCTAGACTTTTTTTGTCAGTTACCCAAAGTGAATATTGTGGCATTTATAGCTGTTGTTTAGGTCATCAAAAGCCTCAATGATCTGATTCAGAAACTGGTTATGGGTTATTTTCTTGTTAGTTTGAATACGAGCTATTAATACAACCACTTATAACTTTTATCGTTTATTTATTATTAACAACTAAGAAGTAAAATGACTCAAATAATATACCCAATTTGGCGCCAGCGGTTAGCTAGAAGTTTACACATCAACCGGAGTCAGATGCACTCAAAGTATTATCAAGTTGCGAGTGTTGATCCAAGTGGACGTCCTAAAAACAGAACAATGGTTTTTAGGGGATTTTTGCAGGGCACACAAAATCTTTTATCTGTGACTGATTTAAGGAGCGAAAAGATTTCAGAATGGCAAGGTGATGGAAAGTTACACTTTGAAATTTGCTGGTATTTTACCGGTTCTAGAGAGCAATATCGTGTGGCGGGTGAGGTTGCATTGATATCTAATTCTGTAAAGTCGAGTTATCAAGAATTTGGGGAACAGACTAAAACAAGCCTTATCAAACAACAATGGTCAAACTTATCAGATAACGCAAGGGAGCCTTTTTACTCGAGCAGTCCTAAAGCACCGTTTGATGACAGTTCAGCGTTGCCATCGCCGCAAGATAAGCCTGTTATTTCAGTCAATGATACTAATGAGGTTGATAGTAACAGTAACGCTGCAAGTAATATTACCAGCAGTGTTGTCAGTAATAACGTCGATATTAGTGACAATTTTTGTGTCATTGTTTTCACTCCTCACACAGTTGATTATTTGGATTTAAAGTCTAAACCGCAGCAGCGCTGTCTTTACGATATTCAAGATGGTTGGAAAGAGCGAATGGTTAATCCGTAATTGAAAAGATAACGTTAATAAAACATGTATGGTGGGCTTATATGTAAATATGATGGGGAGTATCACAAACCACTGCGTCAATCTTGTCGCCCAGCGCTTTTTTGTTCTATGTATCAAAATAAAATGCATTGTGATGTAGCATATTATTGAGGTAGTTAATAACAAACGGTGATTCATTATAATCAGCGTTTTCATCGACTTAATCCTAAAACTTTAGCAGCAATGTATCCTTGTTATTCTAAGAATTGTACAAGTTCACTGCAGAATTTAATCATCGAGCCTTTGTGCTGATACATCATGTGCCCTGCTTTAAAGTATTTCAACGTGATGTCGTTTTGCAATTTAACGGGTCATTTGTCGTAGTCGATAAAGACGATAGAGTAGTGGGTAGCACCATAAAGCGTGATTAAGTCTTCGTAGCTTTGTTGCACTAGTAACGAGCAAATCGCAGTTTCTGGCTCAGGGCATGATTTAGATCTACACCGGTGTTAGCAAATGGTATCTTGTTATAACATGATGCGCTTGGTTATGAATGCCGCTCGTGCCAATTAGTTCATCATCCACCCGAAGCGATACACCGGCGGTCGGTTTTTACGCCCAACTATCCACGACAATAGTCATGTCATGAATTTAGGTCCCATAGCTGAAAGAGATGGAGCCCAAGATAAATTTTCTGAAATGTTGTTAATAGAATCACCAGTAAATTGCTTCAGGTGTTTAGTTGTTTAACAACCCATTTTTTGTAAAACGGACATACCACTTACGCTTGCAATAAAACGATTTTTTCACAGTAAAGTCATGACTAGCAGTTCTAAAAATTTGAGGTTACAAATACTTTAAATTTATTGATACACCTACTGCCATTTTATCAACCTTGCAGATAAATCGAGCGGTCCGCGTATTATAATAGATATTACCCGAGCCACTGGCCGTAAACCCTAATTGTAGGTATGCGGCATTGGATTGTGTATTAACACTATTATTTATAAAAACGGTGTGATTCGTTCTACAAATAGTCATATAAAGATACTAAAACGAGTAGTTTTACGTATTTACGATCCTGATAACTCACTTAAAATTATATCAACAATCTGTGACCACCAAAAATTATAGATGAATCTTAGGATAACGGTCCGCAGTAATCATGTAAGAGATATTATTTTGAGTCCAAATATTACACCACAACCTATTTTAGACGATGACGAAAAACAGCTTGTGTTTGTGATACTTGATACTACTGAACTTAGTAGGAGACTTTATTTTACTTGTATTGATGCAGGTCAAAAAGATCATGTCATTGCTTCAAATGATGACGGTTGTACGTCCAAATGGAAGCTTTTACTTTCTTGTTTAGCTAGCATGAAGATTGGATATCCTGTACCTCTTGAACTGCATTTATATCCAATTGTAACTATTTTAAATACTCACAAACTTTTTATAACACTGATAAAAATGGTCAAAACTAATGCTCATTTTAGTCATTTATTGCATCACTTATTACATGGCTATTACCTGCACACTTTTCAACAATCCCTGCATAGTTTCCAAAACATTTTAAGATTAGATAAAACACAAATTGAAGTCGTATCTGGAGTGTGTGAATGTTAAAACTGAAACTCAATAAAAAGATGTTAGACTTTTTCGAAAACATTACTAACACGGTGCCAGAGCCTTTAATTCTTTTGGATCACGATTTAAGGGTCGTCGCAGTAAATTGTTTTTTTTATAAACTCTTTAAGCTCAAACCTGAAAGTACCATTGGCCAGACTATCTTTGAACTGGACAATAGCCATTGGGATATACCCGCGCTTCGAGAATTGCTAGGAACTATTTTACCGCAGAAAACCAGTACTGATAATTATGTCCTTGATCATGATTTTACTGACATTGGTCGGAAAGTTATGTTGTTGAATGCCTTCCAGATGGAACAACCTGAAGGTAAAGAACATACAATTTTATTGATCATGCAAGATATCACCGAGCGGTCTGATGAATTAGTTATTTCTAATCAAAAACTTACTTTTCGAAACGTAGGAAAAGATAAGTGTGCAGATGAATTAATCCTTGCCAACATAGAAAAGGACAAACGTGCAGTTGAACTAGCCGTCGCTAACGAAGAGAGGGATAAAAGAGCTGCTGAACTGGTCATCGCCAACAAACAGAAAAAATTTCGAGGAGATGAATTAGCCATTGCCATCGAAGAATTAGGATTTCAAAACTCGGAAAAAGATAAACGAGCAGCTGAATTATTGATCGCCAACGAAGAACTTGGATTTCAAAGTTCAGAAAGAGATAAACGAGCAGCTGAATTAGTGATTGCCAACGAAGAACTCAGATTTCAAAGCTCAGAAAAGGATAAACGAGCAGATGAATTAGTGATTGCCAACCTGGAACTTGCCTTTCAAAACAAAGAAAAAGATAAACGGGCAGATGAATTAGTTATTGCTAACGAAGAAAAGGATAAACGAGCAGATGAATTAGTCACTGCTAACCAAGACAGAGATAAACGTGCAGCTGAGCTAGTTACTGTCAATGAAGAACTTATATTTCAAAACGAAGAGAAGCAGCTTTTACTGAGAAAATTAAAGCGCGCAGCCAGTGTATTCATTCATGCTCATGAGGGGATCATGATAACTGATGCTACTGCCACTATTACCGAAGTTAACGATACCTTTAGCCAGATTACTGGTTATACTGCTGAATATGTTCTGGGGAAAAACCCAAAAATACTTCAGTCCGGACGGCATCCACCAGCATTTTTTGCTAAGATGTGGGAGGCGCTGTTAGCACAAGGTTACTGGCGTGGAGAGATCTGGAACCGTCGTAAAAATGGCGACGTTTATCCAGAAATACTGACTATCAGTGCTGTGAAAAATGCTGAGGGTAAAGTCCAACATTATGTCTCATTATCCACTGACATAACGTCAATGAAGGCTTATCAAGGTCAACTGGAACATATTGCTCATTACGACGTACTCACTAACCTACCTAACCGAGTTTTATTAGCAGACCGCCTTAGCCAGGCTATGGCCTACTGCCAAAGTCACAAACAGTCATTAGCGGTTGCATTTATGGACCTTGACAGGTTCAAAGAGATCAACGATAGCTATGGCCACGCTGTGGGAGATAAACTACTTATTGCCTTGTCACAACGTATGAAAGACGCCTTACGTGAAGGTGATACGTTGGCGCGTATTGGTGGTGATGAATTTATCGCAATTATGGTTGATTTACAAAACACTAAGTTGAGTTCGGCTATATTAGAGCGGCTTTTAAAGGCTACTTCTGATCCTGTTATGGTGGATGGAGCCATAATACGAGTTTCAGCGAGCATCGGTGTGACGTTTTATCCACAAGACAATTCAGACGCAGATCATCTCATGCGCCACGCTGACCAGGCGATGTATAGTGCTAAACAAGCAGGCAAAAACCGTTATCGTTTGTTTGACGTTGAGCAAGCTTATGCAGGCAAGATTCAGCTAGAAAATATAGATAATATTCGCCTAGCTATGGAGCGAGGTGAGTTTTTACTGCACTACCAACCAAAAGTAAATATGCGCACTGGCGAAGTGATAGGGACAGAAGCTTTAATCCGCTGGCAGCATCCTAAAAGTGGTCTGATCCCTTCTTTGGACTTTTTACCTGTGATAGAGGGCCAACCTCTTAGTCTAGAATTGGGTGAATGGGTAATAGATACTGCATTGAATCAAATAAGTGATTGGCAAAATATAGGGATCTGTTTTCCTATCAGTGTGAACATTAGTGCCTATCAATTACAACAAGATAATTTCGTATCCCGCCTGAAAGCATTATTAGCTTCTTATCCTGAAGTCGGTCCACCCTTTTTAGAATTAGAGATACTGGAGACCAGTGCCTTACATGATATCAATCAAGTATCTTCAACCATGAATGAATGCCATAAATTAGGTGTCCGTTTTGCTTTAGATGATTTTGGCACAGGATATTCATCACTCACTCATGTAAGACGCTTGCCAGCACAATTAATTAAAATCGATCAAACATTTGTGCGTGATATGTTAGAAGATGCTGGTGATTTAGCTATTGTCAAAGGGGTCATTGGACTAGCTCAAGCATTTGAGTGTGAAGTGATTGCTGAAGGAGTAGAAACTATCGCTCATGGTCAAGCCCTATTAAAATTGGGTTGTGAGTTGGCTCAGGGTTATGGGATTGCTAGACCGATGTCTGCCAGCAAAATCCCTGAATGGGTATCTACTTGGAAAACGGATGATCCATGGAAAGGAATGTGACTCTTTTAACGCTTTCAACTAAGGCTCATCACCAGTAAATTAAGGATGTCAGAGTCTCGCGGAATTTTTTTACAAAACCCTAATAAACAGGGATTATTTTTTATTAGGGCCTTAATTTAGCAAGCTAGTAATGTCGACATTTGACATCAGGACATCTCTTAACGAATGACGCCAATATTTATACTAAAGTACATCTAAGTATTCAAATTCATTTATTCACCATACTATTCTTAAATCATATTCTTAAGAATATGATATTAATTATAAATAGACTGCTACATCAATAATATTTTTACCAATGTAAACAATAATTTGCTTATCAGTTGCAATTGCAATTAATAATGTTGAAAAATGATATGCTTGATCTCTTGGTTTACAGGCTACAAATATTATGAAGAAACGTCATTGTCAATCTTGATCAAGAGGGGCACGAACCAAGAAATAAATATAAAGTCAGAAGTCGTACTCATTCTTGATTAGTGCTCATCATAAAGTCAGCCAAAGACACCCGCCACACTGGAACCGCACGCATTGTATTCATCAAGACTGGACTCGTTAACTAGACTTCATAACAGGCGAATTTTGATAAGTTGCTAAGCCTTAAATTAGACAGACACACACGTTTGGATAATCCTGTAAAGTCAGTAATATTGATCGACGTCGGCACCTTAAATAAGTTAATGACAAGCGAAGGCACTTCGTTGGTCTTAAGGATTAAAGGCTTTAGAAAGGCTTATGCTAGGTTCATTAAAAAAGCGACTCGCAGCATTGATACGATCAAAAAGATTAGCTGCGAAGAATTTTTCATGGTTTAAAAAAACTAACTAAAAGATGCCCTTGAAATGAGAGTTCGTCTGCACGAGAACAGCAATATATTTTATTAAGCAAAAAATGGGCGTAACGGAGTCAAAGTGTACGCAAGGTTATAACAGCCTCAATCTTTAGAGCATCTACAATTTATCTCTACTAGAGATAAACCACTATTTTAGTCTGCTTGATTCTAGGCATAGCCATCATGACTAATGCGATACCAGATTATTGATCGTAAAAATAATACAGTTTGTGAAGCATAGGAATCTGTTTCATATCGCAAAGCTCAAAATTGTTTAACCCTGCAGTCCACCAGTTATCCGGCTATTTAACCGAGTAATCGAGACAGAAAATCCACTATAGCTTGTTTTTTTCAACTATTATTTTGATTGTTTTTTATTCGAAGACCAATAATCGGTATGGGTTTTGGCCTCTAACTTTCTTGGTTAAAGTCACTATTTAGTACAAATAATCAACACCAGTTACGAATACTTGTTAGAATATATGACCTTATGATGCATTCAAATAGATATCTATGAACGCTAATCCCAAAGATAAAAATCAGAGTTCCTCTACGAAAACTGCTCATTCCAAAACCCAAGGTGTAGGTCGCTTAACCATTGATGCAGTATTAGCTATTACTGATATTGTTGAATCAATGCATAAACGTGTCAGTCCACTTTCAGCATTAAAATCTGCAACTGAAAAAGAACGGCTTTCAGGCATAAGCGGATTGGTGTATCGCAACATTCGAAATGTGACAGAGTTGGTTGGTAAAAGTATTGATACACCTTTGGCAGCAATAAGTAAAACCTTAGCCTCTCAACCCGATTCAACATCAACACAATCTTTGCTGGCTGCGCTAAACGGAGTGTTGGGTGATTATTTGCTTGCCAGTGATAATTCATTGGCTATCCCCATGCATTTTAGAAGAAATGGGAACACTCTTAATGATGAACAGCTGTTAGACGTTATCAATCAAAGTGAAGGCAAACTTCTTATCATGCTACATGGCTTGTGTATGAATGACATGCAGTGGTGTCGAGAAGGTCATGATCATGGTGCTGAGTTAGAAAAAGAGTTGGGTATGGGGGCCATTTATTTACATTATAATTCTGGGTTACATATTTCTGATAACGGCAAACAGTTTGCGGATTTATTGCAATCCTTGGTTGACCTAACAGATAAGCAGTTAGACATTAATATATTAGCTCACAGCATGGGAGGACTGGTTTCTCGTAGTGCTTTTCATGTAGCAGAAAATAGCGGTCACAGATGGCCTGCAATGCTCAAGAAATTAGTGTTTTTAGGAACGCCGCATCATGGAGCCGCTCTTGAAAAAGCGGGTAATTGGATTGATTTAATTTTAGGTGCGCATTCATACACTGTGCCATTTGCACGTTTAGTTAAGGTACGTAGCTCTGGGATCACTGATTTACGTTATGGCAATGTGCAAGAATCGGATTGGCATACTACCGAACGCTTTGAATTCAGTGGTGATCAACGATTGCCTCTGCCATTACCGCATTCTGTTCAGTGTTTTGCAGTAGCAAGCAGTGCTAAAGAAAGTATCAATTACCCCTTGGGCGATGGACTGGTTAGGATTCAAAGTGCATTGGGTGAGCATCAAGATCCAGACTTTAATTTACGTATTCCTGATAATCATCAATGGATAGGCACTAATATTAATCATATGCAGCTGCTAAGCGACATTAATGTCTATGCAGTGGTGAAAGCGTGGCTTGATTTGTAACAATTATTTTATTTTTTTGATGCGTTTACTTTAGTTTTTAAAATTGGTTTTTAAAATTAACTTTTCATTTTTGACTTTTACCGTTGTGTTTTTCAAGATAGTTTATTGATTAGAGAATATAAAAGTGATTGAAGTAATAATTCTGGCAATAGCATTAAGCATGGATGCATTTGCTGTCTCAATAGGACTAGGTTCAAAATTTTTTCATAAAACAACATCTTTAGGCATTATGGCCGGGCTATACTTTGGCTTTTTCCAAGGAATAATGCCGTTAATAGGTTACCTAGGTGGTAGAGAAGTGTTTGGTTGGGCTGATGCCTATACATCATGGATAGGGTTTATTCTTCTGTTTTTAATTGGTAGCAAGATGATTTATGAGTCTATTTCAGGAAACATTGAAAACGTCATTGAAAACAACATTGAAAATAAAATTGTTAATAGTCTTTCAAAAAATTCTGCAAATATCATTAAAAAAGACAGCGCAAATATCACCCATAAAGCGATGTTATTTCTCGCTGTAGCAACAAGCATAGATGCGTTAGCTGCAGGTTTCACACTGACCATCTTTAGTGTAAATTCGTTTGTAGCATGTGCAATAATTGGATCAGTAACACTAATTTTTAGTGTTACTGGGGTGTTTATTGGAGCCAAATGTGGAACCTGGCTTGAAAGTAAAGCTGAATTATTCGGCGGTATTGTGCTGGTATTAATCGGTTTTAAATTACTTTTTGTTTGAGTAGTCTATGGGTTGCCCCTATATGGGAGCGATTTCGTAATATTTGACAGTCTTAATAGCATCTAAATAAAGAAGTTTTACAATTGTATTTATTGTTGACAGTTACGTCTATCTGTTCGTTGATGGCTATGTTTTAGTGTTCGGTGTAGGTAATATTCAAGCTCAAGAACCAAGCAAAGAAGTGAACGTGTTGAAATATGTGCGGGCTAAAACAGCCTTTCATTTTGATCGGGCTTTAATGCGATGAGGCAGTATTGACATCTTGAGATATGTTCACCACTCCACACTCCAGCTTCCCCCCCCATCCCTTCGCACAAAAAGTTCAAGACGTATAAACAGAGATACTTTTTATAATTCAGCGGTTATTGGCCTAAGACAAGGTTCATTATTCTCGATACCTGGTTCCTGAGTTGTGATGTGTCGGCCGCGATTATTAACCAAGATCAGCGTGTAAATAAAATCCTCATGGTTCGGGTGAACATACATCGTCCTTAGATGAATCTGATACCCATTTGTGCTGTTTGTTGTTCGAATATTCGCCAATGCTGCTAATCTGGCTAATATTAAAATTGCGAACAATCCACAAGACTTTTTTACAGTCAAAATAGAGTCAAAAGACAGTCAGCCAAATTATTTATCCATGACAATTATGATAGCGAAAGACTCAAAGCAACCACCCAAGCTTTAATGAAACTTTAGGCTGGTTGCATAAATTGAGTGATACCTAGGCTCACAGGATCGAACTTAAAAAAGTGCGTGATTTAGTCGCTACAGCTTGTGGTTGCCTATTTATCAGCCCCAATATAAGGTGGCTGCAAGCACCATTGCTAATCCCACGATGATTATCGACTGATTAATGTGCCAGCTCATTAGTTTATTGTGCCATGTGACCACTGTCCTATTTTTGTTAGACCATATATTAATATAGTTGTGCTCAGTCATTTTATTGAAAAACGACTGTGTTGCCTGACTCTTACCTTGATTTTGCTCTTGCCTCTGAGCTTGAAAAAAGTCTTTGCAGTGGTCACTAAATTGGCTAAACCGCCCGAACATATCATTTTCCAGTTTAACTTTTCGCAACAGTATCCAAGTCGATATACCGAGTATGATCGGCCAAGTTAAAGCCGTTATATTTTGCCAACTGGGGAGCGATTTACCTGGGATGTCATGAAATATGAACGGCAATGCAAGCATCACGGCTAACGTAGCACCAATAGGTAAAATTAACTTTTTGTGTTTAGCACTGGGTAGTTCACTAGTTAATGCAATTTGGCGAGCTAAATACAGTAACTTCAACATCAGTAGCGTGCTGCCTATCGCACTGATTGATAACATTGTAGAGAGCATTATATAATCCTGCCAAGTAGATTTCAGTAACGTTTTAGCAAAGCCGCCGGATAAAAAGGGTAGTCCAACAATGGCTAGTGCTGGCAATATTATAAGACCGATACCTGCGGCACGTTGTAATGTGGAACCGGCCATAAGTGGAATAGTGCCAATAGATAAAAATAGAGCCGCTTTGGCAAAACCGTGATGTAAACAGTAAAATACAATAGCGAGCAGCATCCAATCACTCGGCTGATGCATAAATATTCCAAATGACGCAGCTAAAAGCCCCATTTGACTGACCGTTGAATAGGCTAATAAAGCCTTAGGATTGCGTTGCATCATACCCAATAAAATTGCCACAAAGGTGCCTGTTAGCCCAACGACAATCAAGCTGTTGGCTGTCACTAGATCATATGATGGTTCACTTGGCATAAACTTGATCATGCCTATTAGGCCTGATTTCACCATCAAACCGCTGAGTATCGCACTCGCAGGAATTGGAGCTGCAGGGTGCGCTTTGGGTAGCCAAAAATGTAAACCTAAGAGACCCATTTTGATGCCAAACCCACCCATCAGCACTAAACTTAGTGCTGTGTGGTAACCCGTCGGTTTTAATGGGGTGTGATCATATAATCCATACAATAAACAAAAAGCGGTGAAGAGTAGTATTTCACCGGTTATTACCCAGCGAATATAGGATGTTCCAGCAATCCTCGCCTGTAGCGTTTTGTCGTGCAGTATTAAGCCGTAAGATGCAAGGCTCATCAAAGTGAAAAATGTGATGAACCCAAATAAATCCTGACTTAATATC
>OOEC01000103.1_pt1 | contig 11149 bp, 5 predicted proteins | sample 1670421 | NCBI WGS metagenome assembly OOEC01 (sample SAMEA98148418, study PRJEB22522) | marine metagenome | biome: marine biome; feature: marine water body; material: sea ice | place: Arctic Ocean | collected 14-Sep-2015 | depth 1.435 m
ACAACTTCATCGACTGCAGCTGAGAAGGACGCCCCAACAGCAACAACGTCGACAATAGCCAAAGACGCAGGTGAACTAGCACAAATCAACCAAAAGAATGACACTGGAACAGCGGCACCAGCCAAAGAGGTACCTTTGTCTGCAGCTGCAACCGCACCACAAGCTGCAACGACAGCAACAACTTCATCGACTGCAGCTGAGAAGGACGCCCCAACAGCAACAACGTCGACAAGAGCCAAAGACGCGCCTTCACCTGCAGCTGCAACAACTGCAGCTGAGAAACCAATGAGAGTAGGTCAAAAAGTGTTTTACCAAGGACCATTCAGGGGAACGAACGTACAATGGCCTGCCCAGGTTACTAGAGTGCAACTGGACGATCCGGAAGGAGGACCATCGTACGATTTACTGCTCCCCAATGGTGATGTTGTGACGCAAATCTCGGGACAAAGTCTTATGAAGCTGACAAAAATGTTGAAGGACGCTCACAGCGAAAAGGTGACAAGCCTGATGCGCCATATCAAGAGAATGAAATTTGGTGGACAAAAAGAAGCACCCCCAGAAAGGAAGAGGAGTAATTTGGGTCCCACAGGAGAATCTCCTGACCGGAAGAGAACTTCGAGTCTCTGTGTTGTTGAGGAACATCCCAAGGGTGATGGGTCGAGTTTGGAAACGGATTCTGCAAACCCAAAATTACCAATAGCCACGATGAAAATAATTGCTGCCAAGGGAAAACGTGTCAACCACGATGAGGAGGAGGAACACGAAGAGGACGGCCAAGAGGTGGAAGAGGAAACGGACACCGAGGATGATGAAAACGAAGATGACAACCAAGAGCTGGACCCTAACGAATTAACGCACACCCGCGAAGTGAGCTGTTGTGCAAATAAGAAGTGTGAAGCTCGGGTTCGTGTCCCCGTGTTGCCCGACAAGAACCACCCACAATATGGTCTCATCAAGCAGGCTGTTGACGGAGTCAAAGCAAAGATGGATCAAACTTGTTCTGGATGTTCCAAGAAAGCTCATATGGACTGTACAAAAGAGGGCTACTGTTTGCTTTGCATGACAAAAACAGAAGATTGTTGTGCACTCACCATGTGCCTACGACCCAACACATTTGTCGCAACAGGTCTATATTGTTGGGATTGCTGGTTACCGTGCCATTCCCAGTGCTGTCGTGGAATACACAATGTTGTTCATCAGCAAACAATGGCCCCAAAAGCGAAGAGAACTGGATGTTGCTTGCTCTGTCATCAGTCGAGGGCAGCCCGAGGTCTGGAATTAGAAGGCAAGCTTCCAACGGAAGCCGAACTGGCACTATTTGTGGACGACATTTCCGACACTGATCCTGACCAGGGTGGGGTTGACACCAATGCATTCCACCTAAAAATGGTCCGATACAAGAACAGAAACCCTGAGCTTAACAAGGCAAAGACAAAACTGAAACGGCACCTGGATGAAAAGCCCAGACTTCAGGGAGGAATTGATCATCAAGCCGACCCCAAGCGCAAGAAAAGGGCAGTAGAAAAGTGGAAACGCAACAACAAAACAATCAAGGAAGCTGAGAAATGGATTGCAAGAGAGGAGGGAATAACTGGCGACTCTGCCATGGATGCGCTTCTAGATCAGAAGGATGCCTACGTTGCACTCTTTCATGGGGAAAAGCCACCAGTTGAGGGAAGCAATGCCCACTTGAACATCAAGTTTTATGATAATGTATGCTCCATGTGGTACGTCAAGCTCTCGCCAGCTTCGTTAGGAAAGTTGAATAGGAATGCGAATGAAGTGGTATGGGTGAATATCCGCGAGAAGTGGGCACTGGGAAATCACAAGCCAGAAGTCATTGCCTATGCCCGCGCTTCCAAGGACGGCTTCACTCCTGCAACTGCCATGGGACAGGGAGCGGGTATCTTTCCAGATGGCCCAGATGACAAGATGAAAGAATTCATCATTACTCCAACAGGGTCAGAACACTCCTGGGTTATCCATCAGTGGTCGATGGGGAGGCACAAGAAAAATGTTATGTTGGACGATGGCAGGGAAGAGATGCTTTTTGTCTGTAAATATGTCACCGAGGACGACTACAAAGTGTGGGAGACATCCAGAAAGGAGGCGACCATCGATAAAAGAGCAAAGAAGCTAACATGGAAGAGCAAGTACATTGTGGAATCAAAATTACTGGATGTGATTGAAGGAAACGATTTAAGTGCCCGTCAGACAAATATCCAGAAGCTTAAGAATTTGATCAAGCCAATAAAAGAGGGGAAGGTTGAGCTTCAGCACTACAATCCTAAAACAGGCGAACCATTCAGTAAGCTGGACTGGCACGATGATCAGCAGGTCATGGGTTTGAGAGTGGAGAGTAGTAGAAACGGTACTGAAACATGGTTTTCTCGGCGTTTGTGTGGCCCTGGTTTGAAACAGACAGCATACAATCAAGAGTCAATTAGGTGGGTTGAGGCGAATTTCCAGCCGCAGTACCTTGAACTGATACGCCAGAAGAATACGGAGGGTACACAGGGTTTTGTCACAATCACGCCCGGCGACCCAAGGGAAGATCTACCACCATTCCTGGAAGACACTGCCCCACAAGTACACTACCTGCAGGGTGACACCAGGACCTGTATGATATGTGCCATGTGCAGTGCACTACATTATGTTGGTCTGGTTGATTCCGCAAAGGCTCTGTATGCAAAAACAGATGATCTGATTGAGAGACCAGACCAGTGCAAGCTGATTATGGATTTCATGCAGACAAAGCTCCCCCAGCTTATTCCCCGTAGGCTGAGTGGTCGTCACAACATGCTTGACAAGAAACAATGGACAGTTGGTATAAAATTAATTCGCTTGGCCTCATCTGATGGAGGGATTGGTCACTCTGCTGCTATTGTTGGTGGGTATATCTTTGATTCGACCTGTCCCCGGGCTCTGCCACTTACAAAGAAGAGTCTGGACTGGAGTTGCATGGGACAGTTCGAGATGGTTTTTGAGGGATTTCACTTCTTGGAAGAGCAGTACCAGGTGAACAAATTGGTGACCAAGTCCCTGATGGACACCATCCCTGAGATACTTTGTTCTTCGTTACCCCCCTCGTTTACAGAATTGAAGCCTGCCGCCCCAGAGGGCACCCCTGAGGTCAAGTACGTGCAGAGGACCTCATCGGAAGATCAGTGCATTATCATGTCCCTGGCTAGTGGACTTTTCTACCTTGGCCTTACATCACTTGCCGAGGCTCTCATGAAAGAAAAATATTCCATCCTTCAAAGAGGGTACAAACGGATGCCCCAGGTAGTGGTTGAATTCATGGAAAAGTCAGCACTCACACCTACAAAGTTCAAGAAAGGGACAACCAATCTCTTAGAATTGTCGCCCTATCCTAAGATGTTACGTGTGTTTGGGTTGAACAATAAAATCAGTACAACACCCTTGGTCATCATCGGTGGTTGGATCTTCGATTCGAGGTCAGAATATGCTTTGCCATTGACTACCCTTAATCTGAAAGGGTGTAGCCACAATGGGCAACACTGCAACATCAAGGATGGGTATCAGTTCTGTGAAAGCAACAGGAAACGGGATAAGTTGATTACCCAGAGTCTGATTGATGTTCTCCCCGTAGAGATGCGGCATCTGTTCAAGGAATAAACAGTATTCAATGTGGAGATATAAGATTAGTAGTTGCAATTTACCTGTAGGTTTTAGTCTGCAGAGCCTACAGTTGGCTTCACGGACTAAATTATGAAGTGAAATTTGTGCGCCGTAATTGGCCAGTGCTTCATTGACTAAATTGTCCAGTGAAATTTGTGTGTCCTAATTAGTTTGCCACCTCACATGACCCCATAAATAGTGCTTCCCTACTGTTATCAACATGGGGGACCCTGGGCCAAACTTAGTTGATGGACATGACCCAAGTGAATTCACCCGTATCGTCTCATTCAGAGACTTGGGCCCAGATTACTTCTCCCCTGTACCTGAAGATATTATGAATGGGATGTTTTCGGGGTTGGTGCTCCCTACCTTAACCTTCATAGACATGGGCATCTACGATCTTTCCGCGAGTTCAGATCTTTCCACGAGTTCTGAGTGCCGTTATCTGGTGTGGCTAGCTGATCGTTTAGGCATGTTGAAACAAAGGGTGTGTTCTATCATGGGCCAGCAGGTACCTCACCAACCTGTGTATTCTTACCTCGACATACTGCAGCTGATGAGGGTGTATTGTGACTTGGAAGATATGCGTCCTGAGAGTCCAAGGCACAGTCCCCAATATGAGAAAATGGAAAGAATACTACGGACATACACTAGAAATCCGGCTGTCTTTGACCAGTTCTTCCAATAAGCTCATGTATAATGTTATGTTTAAAATTAATCAGGCTACACTGGCCAAATGTATTTAGGTCGGGTTTTGTATTGCACTAATGCAATAGATCTGCTCATGGAGCGCCGCGGCATCAAGAGTCCAGTAGAGATGGGGCCTCTGGTCAAGGAAGAGTAGTCATTCAGGCACAGCGGTGGGGTCGTGAAACTCCTTGCCCCAGGTATTGAGTGGGTGCACAAGAAAAACCCGCTCCTGGTCCTGGTTTTCGTTGCAAATGTCACTGACACAATATATCTGCTCCTGGAGCATAGTGGCATCAACAAATCTGTAGCGTGGTAGAAAAATGTCAGCCTGGGTGCACAATCCAGATGTATGATCAGACTTCTTGAATGTTTCCAAGTGAAACTCCTCTGTTAACACCGTGCCACCTGATGGTGGTTCTGCTGCCCGTCGAATTAGAGCCTCTGTAACGTAGGATTGTTTTTCTTCCGAGAACCATTTAACAAACATGTAAACTTGACAGGGGTAGGCATTTTCTTTGGTTCGTATGTTCACCCAGTCATACCATGGTGCACGACTCTGGTAGGCTGGGTGTCCCCTGTATAGACGAGTAGGAGTATGCTTGTACTCGGACACGAACTGTACGTTGGTCCGTCTCGGAAGCATAATGTTCACCTTATCCTTGTAGACACGGTCCTTGTCCGTCGGATCATAGTGGGGATGATCGAGTGTCCGCTCGGGATAACCCTCAATGTAGGTCTTGTACATCAGCTCGGTTAACCTTGCGTTGTAATCCAAGTAGGAAATCAATCTATTATGCTTGTTCGTCAGTATATAGAAACAGAAATCATGATTGGGAATAGCTTGTTGCTCAATTACAAACTCACTTCCTCTCTGTTGCAGAGGGGCATCTTGCGCATCTTGCACATCATCATCTGCCACTGGATCCGCTTTTGGTAGGTCGGCAGGGAAAAATCGTTTAAATTCTTCATCGATGGCCCCCATCTGGAGGAACTCGTGCATGGCACGACTGATCACATACTGGTCAAACAGATTTTCTGCCGATTGAATTTCAAACGTTTTGTGGTTTTTTTGGGCTGTCTTCGCCGGGGCCTTTGCTATCCACTTGTGGTTGGTCTCTCCAATGGCTGAGTCAAAATTACGACATGATGCATACCGTGTGATGCACCAGACAACGTGAAGCATTTCATGATACTTTGACAATGACCAGCCTTGTCCCTTGGTTCGATTTGCCGTAGCCTTGACAAACTTAAGAAAAGTGCGGATAGCACTTTCGGCGTCTTTAGCTGCGCCTTGGTTCTCCCGGTTCCACATTGTATCCAAACGAGTCCACTGCTCGTAACATAAGAGCATTTCGAATAACTGAATGTAATCTGCAATGTATACAAATCTGTCGTTCGATTCTCCACCCAGTGATTCATTGCGATTGCGAAACGTTTCCTGACCATCTGTGGTCAACAGCGCAAACGTTAACATCATCACTGCACCACTATTTTCCATTGCAGTGGTTTGGGTTAAGTTTGATATTCCCTTTCCAAAGTATACACGTTGGTACTGATCGCGGCCACGACACCTGGGCTGCCTTCCAAGGTCCTTGACCAGATCATCAATGATGGTCACACTGTCCGCTCCCGTGATTAGGAAGAATGTTTCCATGGAATACTTGTATATGCCATGGAGGAGGGTGTGCATAATGTCTACAGGCGTACATCCATGGATACCATGCAGATCACCTCCAAAGTCGATACGATGAAAAGCGTTTTTGATAAAGTGCTGGGACATATCTTTTCGGTCCTCCTCAGTCTCCGCCATGAGGGCTTCTACTTCAGCCTGCAATATCCATTTGCATTCCCAATCAGGATCATTTGACTCACAACCTGGGCAGTCACAAGCTCGATTGATGCGAGCGGCCTGTATCCCATAGTAGACGAATCTCCCGCACAAAACATCATTGCCCACTGTATCACCCAAAATTACTGCAACTGGAAATTTCCAACGTCTCATTTGCCGGCCGTCCTCGTTGCCCGTAAGCGTAGCAAATAAATCCAGTCCGCCGTTCTGTTGAATGCAATACAGCTGTTCCAAAATTTTCTCCAAGCACCTGTGAGTGTTCATCTGATGGATGCCCTTCATGTATGTCCCTTCTTTGGTAACTTGGGCCTTGCTCTTGAATTTGTATACATCAGGAATGAATCCCAATGGTATCCAAGCTGTTGGGTTGCGACGTGTCTTCTCGTTGAAAATAGTAAATGTCATGACCACTGGAGTCAATCCATACCTGCCCATGAATTCAGTGATTGTGTGATCGATGAAAATCATAATGGGACACATAAACTCTGTCTCGGGATTAATTTTGAGGTTTGTGTAAGCATTCCTATACCATGAACCAGTGTGAATTTCATGCAACATTCCCGTTCCATCATTGTACATGGTATAGGGGTTTGAATCAGGGAAGCCTTTTTTGTTGACAACAAGATTTTCTGGCTTCATTAGGTCTCTGCGTGTAAGCAGAAGATGTTTAATACAGGCCTCCAGAGGAAACACAACAACCGAGATAGTTGTTGTGGTAATTGCCCAGTGTTGGTCATGGGGCACGTCTGCATTCCCCTGCTTCTCAACAGCGTCAAGTTCCTCCAATGACACAGGTTCAATGTCGGCGGAATCATACACAGTGTCCTCTGCAGGTGTCTCTCTATCCTCTTCGAGATCACTGTCACTGCCGTCTTGCAACTCTTGTTCAATTTCATCCTCCAAGATGCTTCTCGTATCTGCGTAGGGATTGAACCTACATCTCTTGTACTTCTTAAAGCCTTTCTGTTTAGACTTCATCACTTCCCCCTTGTCCAGTAACTGTACAGTCGCCTCCATGATGGAGGGCTTCATTGTTGTCATTTTGTATTTTTTAATGAAGTAATCAATCGAGGACCGTCTATTTTTGATTCCATCCGCATCTGCCGTGCTGTGCTGTAGGTACTTGCCCCACTGGCGTATCATTTCGTGGGTGTATTTGGGGGCTCCAATCTTTTGGAGGATACGAAGAAGCAAGAGCTCAGCAACTTCATCATCTGTATACATAGTTATTTCCCCAACGTTGTCATCGTTGAATTCAGGTTCGTTTCCGTTGGGTGAGAATGATGCATAAACACTGTCGTCGTCGCCGGACTTGGGCTCACCCAACATGAAATCATCACACGAATTGTTCATTATCTCTTCCTCATCCATGATCTCACTATCGGAGCTATCATAATAGCCTGTATCATAGGACATATCTGTCTGGGCAATTGGCACCTCAAGCTCTCCGGTTGCTTGCTCCCAAAGACCACGATCACAAGCCTGTTGGCAAAGTTCTTTCTGTGCCAGGTGATTCGGAAGACTCCTAAATTCCTTGGAGCACCAAGGACACGTTTCCTTTTCCCACTTGCTCATGTTGCGATCATAAGGTCCTTGCAAGAGCCAACCTGAATGACAACATACCCGCCATCACAGTTCCAAAGGAACAAGTTTATTGGGCGGACGAAATTATTATTGGGTAGCCGAAATTTTAATGCAGTACACCTTCTATATATAGCAGGATACCCAATATAAATTCTCGGATCCCGAAACATATACCGGGAAAGCCAATATTTAAAGTCAAATCCATATACATATTGTATTTTTCTATTTTATTTCGGGTATTTAATAATTATATTGGCTTCCTTCCCGCCCCCCCTTGATTTCGTTCATTTCTTCGGGTTCCTCCCCTTCTTCTTTTGTTTACGTTCATTTCTTCTTGTCACTTCCACGATGACCCTTCTCGAACAGCTACGATGGAATAAGGAAAGAAGATCTTTCCTCAAGAGTCCTTGTCGAAAGATACCCCAAGTACTGGGTGGGTCAAAAGGAACGTCCGCAACTCAAGTTCGGTTTAATGAAACCATGCATTCTACACCACAAATTGATCAGTGGACGGAACAAGCCATCCGTATCGAAGTCACGAGTCTGATTGACGACGACACTCCTTGCACAGTACAACGAGTTGCGCAAGTTGTCCGAAGCAGTCCTCTTGTGGTAGCACGGTATTTGAAGTCTGTCGAGAAGGCCTCTGACCATCCCCTATCCTACAGTCAACGCAACACAAGGAAGCGTTGTCAAACAGATCTTGCCATGCAGCACCGCTACCACTGGATGAATGCCTTGAACAAACTCGACGTAACTGTGGCTTCTAGTCTCGAAAAGCCCATCTCGTCATGGGAAGATGCCCGGGTGCCACTCAGCTCCGTCATGACTTTTCCAGAGGAAGATCCGCCCAGTAGCAATGATAACGATCAGGAAGTCGACAATGTCACAAAGTGGTTCGAACGTGCAGAGTTAATCCCAGAACGTGATCGACACGAAAATCGGAGACGCTCACAGTTACAATTGAGATCGGAGCAAGAAGCTGCTGAACGGGAAACGGTTCTCTCGTTCGAAGAACTACAAGCACAAGAAGCACGGCAGCGCGAAGCTGCTGAACGGGAAAGGGTTCTCCGCCAGGAAGAACTAGAAGCACAAGAAGCACGGCAGCGCGAAGCTGAGGAAGCTGATGCACGGGCTGCCACACTCCTACTCGCCATCATGAGTCCACTGACGGATGCAGAACGGCAACTTGTTGATGGAGCAATGGAAGGCGAGGGTCCGGAAACTGAGGTGATTGCCCGAGTTGATTCCGACACGTGTCAACGTGGTTCCTTGCGGTCGCTCCTGCCAGGTGTTTGGCTGAGAGATGAAGTGATTCATCATTTTTATATCATGCTTTCCAAGCGGGATGAAGAAATTTGCAGTCAAGATGCCAGCGGCCGCAAGCGGAGTCACTTTTTCAAGTCATTTTTTTTCACCAAACTGTTGAATGTAGGGCATGTTACGCTAAACAAGGTATACGAGTACAGGAATGTTAAGCGTTGGTCCAAGAAGGTGCCAGGTACGTACAATACGGGTGTTGATTCCAAATTGTAGTGTCTATTTATCATTGCTTACCTCATTGTGTTGTCGGTACTCCAGGCAAGGATATTTTCAACCTTGACAAGCTTTTCTTTCCCATAAATCAGGGTCACACGCATTGGGCCTGTGTGGTGGCCTTCATTCAAGAAAAGCGCATTCAATTTTACGATTCCATGGGTGGCGATGGGGTGGGCTATTTGGAGAACGTTTTTGATTACCTTAAGGACGACCACCAAGACAAAAAGAAAAAGCCACTGCCAGAGGCAGACCAGTGGACGCTTGTCCCGTGTAGGGATAATACACCACATCAGCAAAATGGTGAGTCGTATAAATGAATGAATGAATGAATGAATTAATAGAGAGGTCGTGCTTGTCATGGTTTCGCGTTTGTCCTTACAGGTAGCCTTTTTTTCTACAGGCTATGATTGTGGGGTTTTCACTTGCATGTTTGCAGACTTTCTCTCCATGAACTGTTCATTGCTCTTTGAGCAGGGGCACATCAGTCAATGTCGGGAGCGCATAGCTCTCTCCATTATGAATGGGAAAGCCATTATGTAGATCTATTTTGTATAGAAGGGATAAGATGCAAAAGCGCCTGCCTGTTGTCCTAAGTACTATTATAGTCTAGGATTACGAACGTATTCACTCACGAAGGTGTAAAGGTGTTTTCGCAACGCCTTTGTGGCTCCAATCCGCTTCAGCGCCCGGCGGTATCTTCGGGACACCAAATGAGTTTATATCCTCATAAGGCCCATGAAACATTACCATTCTTCTTCCCTCTTCACCTTCTTTTCGGTCGTCCTCAGTTTTGGTCATGAGGGCAGCTTCTACTTCAGCTTGCAATACAGTTTCCATGGAATAATTGTATATGCCATGGGGGAGGGTGTGCACAATGTCAACAGGAGTACATCCATGGTAAACGAATCTGCCGCACAATACATCATTGGCCAATGTATCACCCAAAATTACTGCAACAGAAAATTTCCACCGTCTCAATTGCCGGTCTTCCTTGCAGCCCGTGAGTGTAGCAAATAAATCCAGTCCGCCTGCCTGTTGAATGCAATACAGCTGTTCCAAAATTCTCTCAAAGCACCGGTGTGTGTGGTGTGTGTTCATCTGATGAATGCCCTTCCTGTATGCCCATGCGTTGTCAACTTGGGCCTTGCTCTTGTAATTGCGGTAACCAATGGAACAGGTTAATGGGTAGATGCGTGTCTGTAGCTCCGACGGATACGCCCGAGTACACAAGACAGGAGGGACGATTTCTAAAGGTTGGGTCCCAAAATCGTATTGGGGATGCCGAAATATTTATGTGGATGACACACTACTAATAGGAAGTGCCGAAATATTTATTGGGTAACCCAAATTTTAATGTAGTAGACTTACTATATCTAGCGGGATACCCAATATAAATTCTTGGTTCCCGAAAAATATACCGGGAAAGCCAATATTTAAAAAGCGACCCAAAATGTAAACTTTCTATATTGACACATTTAAATATATATTTTAGGTTTCTCCAGTATACATATTGTCTTTTCCAATATACATATTGACTTTTTCCAGTTTATATTGGGTAGACAATAAATATATTGGGTTTATCGAAATATTTTAAAATATATTGGGTTTTTCGATATAAATATTGGCTTTTGCCATATAAATAGTGGGTTTCTCCTACATATGTTGGGTTTTCTTAATATATATATTGAGACCCAATATATCTTCACCCTAGATGTGGGGTTCCAAACCAGATCCAAGTAATTGGTAACGCGGTATTCCTTGAAGTTGTCCGCTGTGACCAAAAGATAATTGGTTCCAATGGGAGTGCCAATACGGATCCGATGGCAAACATAGGCCACAAAGGCT
>OOEC01000105.1_pt1 | contig 11118 bp, 2 predicted proteins | sample 1670421 | NCBI WGS metagenome assembly OOEC01 (sample SAMEA98148418, study PRJEB22522) | marine metagenome | biome: marine biome; feature: marine water body; material: sea ice | place: Arctic Ocean | collected 14-Sep-2015 | depth 1.435 m
TAAGTAGCTCTTAGATCAGATCTAAATACAATGTTGTATAGCCAAAGAAGTCATGATCTTTGGAGTATCAACTGTAAGTAAGATTGAAGTTGTTCATAGTGCCTAAAGCACTATAGATCTAATACAGAAACTCAACTGAAGTGGAGTCTCAACCTTTTAATCTAACTGACAGTTTTAGAGGAAGGGCTCAACTGCCACCCTCTTTTTCTCACGATTTTCTAATTCTAATTTAGCACACAATTATTTATTCTATTCACACTCACCACTTAGGTTCTTCTAGGCCTACCAGTGGCATAGTGCATTATAAATTTATAGCATTTACTTGCTACTGAAGAAGAATTCAATATACCACCCTTCCAAGAACTCTACAGAAAAGTCTGCATCTTGAACTACAGAAAGATGATGAATGTTAACTCCAAGATTCCCAAGTTCAAGAAGAAAGCAGGATCTCTTCAAGCTGTGCTACCTTTGGTATTGGACAAGCTCCCATCTATTGATGAAGACAAGTCGCATTTCCTGTCCTTTGAACTGATGACAAGAGTTGGGCAACCAGCTACTTCTACAAAGTACAAGAAGCATGTTAGAAAGTTTGAAGAAGGCACTCCTCAGCAATGGATTGATGTCTTGAGAGACATGGAAGAAATTTGGACACAGAACAGTGTCAATGGAGGAACTGACCGGGCTTCTACAGTCAGGGCAGTAGTTCGTGGAGAAAGCTTGACCTCCTTTGAGGCAGCCCTCCAGGAAGCAAGAATGGATGAAGCTGGACTAGAACAGCAAATTACACCAGAAATGGTTCAAGAAGCTTTGGAAGCAGTCTCTACAAGTGTGTTTCCACACAGAGCATTGGAGATTCAAAAGCTATGGATGAACAGGCGCATGTTTAAGCCTGCTGCTTTAACTACAAGACAAACTGCAGCAGCTATTAATCGCTTGAACAATGCACTCCCATTGTTTCCAATGGGAACTGATGCATCGAAATTTTCGGATGTCGAATTGGTTGGCTTGCTCGAATGGTCTTTGCCTCCGGCTTGGCGAACCAAATTTGATTTGGATGGCTATGTGCCTACGTTGGGTTCGAGGGCAAGGTTGATTGAAGCGTGCGAAGCGATCGAACGCAATATTGTTGAAACCGAAGAGACAAAGACTCCAACGGAGAAGAACAACAAAAAGCGCAAGAACGGGAAAAAGCCGAACGACGACAAGAAAAATGACGCAAATCCTAATAAAAACAAGTACTACTGTAGCGAGCACGGGAAGAACCCGTCGCATGTAACGGCCGACTGTTATACCATTAAGAACCGTGCCAAGGCGGCCGGTTCTCAAGGTGGAAAATCTAACCATTCTTTCTCTAATAAGACTTTCCGTAAGGAAGTCAATTTACTATCGAAAAAGACCTCTAAGAAGAAGGTTCTTGATATGTACGCCAGCGCTGTGCAACGCGAACAAAAAAAGTTGCTTAAGAAATCAGCCAAGCGCAAGCCGCGCGAAGAAATTAGCGAATCCAGCGATGAGGACAGTGACATGTCCGTTCAAATGATTGAATCGCCTAAGTCGACTATTCGCACGACTAAATCGAAAACTCGTTCCAACAGGGACCCGGAAGTAGAAATTGCGCGCAAGAAAAAACGCGCAGAAAAAGCCGACACTCTACCTGAAGAGAAAACCTATCAGCAAACTGTCAAATGGTTAGCAAATGAAGGTAGTCCAGTTCAGGGAGAGAAGACTGAGTCTTCAGAAGAAGAATCTTCTGCAAGTGCTTGACTCATACCTGTAGGATCATGTTATAGTAACAGTAATAAATATGGTGAAATATTTGGCATTGAATACTTTGGTTCTACAGCAGATTTACTTAGACCTAAAAAGAAGGCTAAGAAAGAAGAATTGTCTTCCATAACTTTAGGCTATCTAGCATCCAGAAAAGGAAGCAGAAAAGCTAAGCATTGGAAACGTCTTAGAGTACTCTTAGACTCTGGTTGTGGTGCAACACTAATAAACCAAAGTTTTATTAAGAAACTAAAAACCTCTAAGGACAAAAACACTAAATGGACCACTAAAGCTGGGAAGTTCACTACTTCTCAGAAGTGCAAAATTGATTTTACACTCCCTGCTTTTCATGAGCATAGAGAGATCAGTTGGAACTGTTATGTAGACGAGTCAAATCCTGACTCTAGCAAATATGATATGATCATAGGCAGAGATCTAATGCATGAAATAGGAATGGATATTCTATTTAGTAGTGCAGAAATGGTCTGGGATAATGCCTCAGTTCCAATGCAATCAGCAGATAAATTGAATGTCAATTGGATAAACGAGTTTGAGCAAGAACTATTGTTTGCTCATGATCCAGTAACTACTGATGCCGACAGGATCCAAAGTATTATTGACGCTAAGTATACTAAAGCGGATCTTGCAGCAATTGCTGAAGAATGTTCGATTTTGTCAGAAACAGAACAAAACAAGTTGCACAAGCTCCTTCAAAAGTTTGAACACCTCTTTGATGGAACACTTGGCAACTGGAACACAGAACCAATAGAATTGGAACTAAAAGACAAGGATTGCAAACCTTACCATGCAAAACCATATCCTGTTCCTCATTCTCAAGAACAGAAACTTAAGGATGAAGTTGAAAGATTAGTCAAGTACAAAGTACTAAGAAAAGTCAATCGATCAGAGTGGGCATCCCCTATGTTCACTATCCTTAAAGGAGATTCATCTCTTAGATCTTTAGCAGATTTAAGAGAGTTAAATAAAAGAATCAAAAGGAAACCTTTTCCTTTACCTAAGATTACTGACATACTACAGAAGCTTGAAGGCTTTCAGTATGCTACGTCATTAGATCTTAATATGGGTTATTACCATATTGCACTTACTCCTAACTCATCCAGGTTATGTACTGTGGTACTGCCTTGGGGAAAGTATGAGTATTTGCGTTTGCCTATGGGCTTATGCAATAGTCCAGATATCTTTCAAGAGAAAATGAGTGACCTCATGACTGGACTTGAATTTGCTAGAGCATATATTGATGACTTGTTGGTAGTGTCTAAAGGAGGTTTTGACACACACCTAGACCACCTGGAACAAGTGTTAACCAGATTAGCTGAAGCTGGTCTAAAGATCAATGCTAGCAAAAGTACATTCTGTAAAGATGAACTAGTGTATTTAGGATACCTCATCAACAGAGAAGGAGTGAGACCAACCATGAAAAAGGTTGAAGCAATTCGTAATATTGCTACTCCTAAAACCAGAAAACAACTTCGTAGTTTCATTGGTATGGTAAATTACTACAGAGACATGTGGCCAAAGCGTTCACATATCTTAGCTCCATTATCCGCACTTACTTCTTCCAAAGTTAAATGGGAATGGACGTTAGAACATCAATCAGCCTTTGATGCTATGAAGGTGGCGATAGCACAAGAAACGCTACTCACCTATCCTGATTTCAACAAGCCCTTTGTGATACATACTGATGCTAGCAAAGTACAGTTAGGTGCTTGTATTTCACAGGATGGCAAACCTGTTGCCTTTTACAGTAGAAAGTTAAATCCAGCTCAAACTAGATATACTACTACTGAGAGAGAACTACTTTCTATAGTGGAAACACTAAAAGAGTTCAGAACTATTCTCTTAGGCCAACAATTGATAGTGCATACAGACCATCAGAATCTTACTTATAAAAACTTCAATTCTGATAGAGTTATGAGATGGAGATTATACATAGAAGAGTATAGTCCAGATCTACAATACATTAAAGGAGAAAATAATGTAGTTGCTGATGCACTGAGTAGATTAGAAATGACTACATCAAAAAGTGAAGACACTACTGAAATATACTACTCAGTAATGCAATGTTTCACTAAAGACAAAGAGCCTGAAAACTTCGATTTTCATCCTCTATCTTATTCTAATCTTGATCAAGCACAACACGCTGCTCCTGAGATCAAGAAAATCCTAAAGAAAGACACTTCAAAGTATTATCTAAAAGATTTTCATGGGGGAGGCAAGACCAGAGCCCTTGTGTGCTTTAATGATAAAATTGTAGTACCAAACAAATTACAAAAACATGTAGTTGATTGGTATCATACAGTACTCTGTCATCCTGGGATTAACAGAACAGAAGAAACTATTTCTCAACATTTGTATTGGCCCAAAATGAGAGACCAAATAACAAATTATGTACAAGCATGTCCAACCTGTCAAAAGAATAAAAGAAAGGTTAAGAAATATGGATGGCTACCTCCAAAGGAAGCTGAGGCTATACCTTGGGACAAAATGTGCATAGACCTCATTGGACCTTATAAAATAAGGAGAAAAGGAAAATCGGATCTAGTATGCAAATGTGTTACTATGATCGATCCAGCAACTGGCTGGTTTGAAATGCATCAATATGATGACAAAAGATCCATAACTGTGGCTAATATAGCTGAACAGGAATGGTTCTCTAGATACCCTTGGCCAACTCAAGTAACCTATGATAGAGGTAGTGAGTTCATTGGACAAGAATTCCAGAAAATGATCAAAGATGATTATGGGATTAAAGGTAAGCCTATTACTGTAAGAAACCCTCAAGCTAATGCCATTGTTGAGAGAGTCCATCAAGTAATTGGTAACATCATAAGGACCTTTGAGTTAGAAAACAACTATCTTGATGACGAAGATCCCTGGAAAGGAGTCTTAAGTGCAACAGCATTTGCAGTCCGTTCTACCTTTCACACCACCCTGCGCCAGTCACCTGGTCAGTTGGTGTTTGGTAGAGATATGATATTTAACATCAAGCATGTTGCTAACTGGGAATACATCCGTAAACGTAAGCAACAAATTATTGATAAGAATAACCAGAGAGAGAATGCTCGCCGCGTTAAACATGTATATTCAGTTGGAGACCAAGTCCTCCTCAAAAGAGGAACTGAGAATAAATATGAAGCTCCTTACAAAGGACCCTACGAAGTAATTCGAGTTCTAGAAAATGGAACCGTTCGTCTCACAGTCAATGCTGTGACAGATACTTACAATGTTAGACGTCTTATGCCATACCATTTGGCAGATGACGTCAATCATGGGGGAGAATGCAATATGCGGACTTCAAAGAAGCGCAGAAGGACATAATATAGCATCAATTTATTCAGGACTCAACTTACATTGAATCACTCTCTGAGTTGTATGATATAGAAAACTATATACAACTCTATTCCAGATACTAGACTATTACATAAGCTATGTATTGAACATTTCAAATCTAACTGATTTAAGTAGCTCTTAGATCAGATCTAAATACAATGTTGTATAGCCAAAGAAGTCATGATCTTTGGAGTATCAACTGTAAGTAAGATTGAAGTTGTTCATAGTGCCTAAAGCACTATAGATCTAATACAGAAACTCAACTGAAGTGGAGTCTCAACCTTTTAATCTAACTGACAGTTTTAGAGGAAGGGCTCAACTGCCACCCTCTTTTTCTCACGATTTTCTAATTCTAATTTAGCACACAATTATTTATTCTATTCACACTCACCACTTAGGTTCTTCTAGGCCTACCAGTGGCATAGTGCATTATAAATTTATAGCATTTACTTGCTACTGAAGAAGAATTCAATATACCACCCTTCCAAGAACTCTACAGAAAAGTCTGCATCTTGAACTACAGAAAGATGATGAATGTTAACTCCAAGATTCCCAAGTTCAAGAAGAAAGCAGGATCTCTTCAAGCTGTGCTACCTTTGGTATTGGACAAGCTCCCATCTATTGATGAAGACAAGTCGCATTTCCTGTCCTTTGAACTGATGACAAGAGTTGGGCAACCAGCTACTTCTACAAAGTACAAGAAGCATGTTAGAAAGTTTGAAGAAGGCACTCCTCAGCAATGGATTGATGTCTTGAGAGACATGGAAGAAATTTGGACACAGAACAGTGTCAATGGAGGAACTGACCGGGCTTCTACAGTCAGGGCAGTAGTTCGTGGAGAAAGCTTGACCTCCTTTGAGGCAGCCCTCCAGGAAGCAAGAATGGATGAAGCTGGACTAGAACAGCAAATTACACCAGAAATGGTTCAAGAAGCTTTGGAAGCAGTCTCTACAAGTGTGTTTCCACACAGAGCATTGGAGATTCAAAAGCTATGGATGAACAGGCGCATGTTTAAGCCTGCTGCTTTAACTACAAGACAAACTGCAGCAGCTATTAATCGCTTGAACAATGCACTCCCATTGTTTCCAATGGGAACTGATGCATCGAAATTTTCGGATGTCGAATTGGTTGGCTTGCTCGAATGGTCTTTGCCTCCGGCTTGGCGAACCAAATTTGATTTGGATGGCTATGTGCCTACGTTGGGTTCGAGGGCAAGGTTGATTGAAGCGTGCGAAGCGATCGAACGCAATATTGTTGAAACCGAAGAGACAAAGACTCCAACGGAGAAGAACAACAAAAAGCGCAAGAACGGGAAAAAGCCGAACGACGACAAGAAAAATGACGCAAATCCTAATAAAAACAAGTACTACTGTAGCGAGCACGGGAAGAACCCGTCGCATGTAACGGCCGACTGTTATACCATTAAGAACCGTGCCAAGGCGGCCGGTTCTCAAGGTGGAAAATCTAACCATTCTTTCTCTAATAAGACTTTCCGTAAGGAAGTCAATTTACTATCGAAAAAGACCTCTAAGAAGAAGGTTCTTGATATGTACGCCAGCGCTGTGCAACGCGAACAAAAAAAGTTGCTTAAGAAATCAGCCAAGCGCAAGCCGCGCGAAGAAATTAGCGAATCCAGCGATGAGGACAGTGACATGTCCGTTCAAATGATTGAATCGCCTAAGTCGACTATTCGCACGACTAAATCGAAAACTCGTTCCAACAGGGACCCGGAAGTAGAAATTGCGCGCAAGAAAAAACGCGCAGAAAAAGCCGACACTCTACCTGAAGAGAAAACCTATCAGCAAACTGTCAAATGGTTAGCAAATGAAGGTAGTCCAGTTCAGGGAGAGAAGACTGAGTCTTCAGAAGAAGAATCTTCTGCAAGTGCTTGACTCATACCTGTAGGATCATGTTATAGTAACAGTAATAAATATGGTGAAATATTTGGCATTGAATACTTTGGTTCTACAGCAGATTTACTTAGACCTAAAAAGAAGGCTAAGAAAGAAGAATTGTCTTCCATAACTTTAGGCTATCTAGCATCCAGAAAAGGAAGCAGAAAAGCTAAGCATTGGAAACGTCTTAGAGTACTCTTAGACTCTGGTTGTGGTGCAACACTAATAAACCAAAGTTTTATTAAGAAACTAAAAACCTCTAAGGACAAAAACACTAAATGGACCACTAAAGCTGGGAAGTTCACTACTTCTCAGAAGTGCAAAATTGATTTTACACTCCCTGCTTTTCATGAGCATAGAGAGATCAGTTGGAACTGTTATGTAGACGAGTCAAATCCTGACTCTAGCAAATATGATATGATCATAGGCAGAGATCTAATGCATGAAATAGGAATGGATATTCTATTTAGTAGTGCAGAAATGGTCTGGGATAATGCCTCAGTTCCAATGCAATCAGCAGATAAATTGAATGTCAATTGGATAAACGAGTTTGAGCAAGAACTATTGTTTGCTCATGATCCAGTAACTACTGATGCCGACAGGATCCAAAGTATTATTGACGCTAAGTATACTAAAGCGGATCTTGCAGCAATTGCTGAAGAATGTTCGATTTTGTCAGAAACAGAACAAAACAAGTTGCACAAGCTCCTTCAAAAGTTTGAACACCTCTTTGATGGAACACTTGGCAACTGGAACACAGAACCAATAGAATTGGAACTAAAAGACAAGGATTGCAAACCTTACCATGCAAAACCATATCCTGTTCCTCATTCTCAAGAACAGAAACTTAAGGATGAAGTTGAAAGATTAGTCAAGTACAAAGTACTAAGAAAAGTCAATCGATCAGAGTGGGCATCCCCTATGTTCACTATCCTTAAAGGAGATTCATCTCTTAGATCTTTAGCAGATTTAAGAGAGTTAAATAAAAGAATCAAAAGGAAACCTTTTCCTTTACCTAAGATTACTGACATACTACAGAAGCTTGAAGGCTTTCAGTATGCTACGTCATTAGATCTTAATATGGGTTATTACCATATTGCACTTACTCCTAACTCATCCAGGTTATGTACTGTGGTACTGCCTTGGGGAAAGTATGAGTATTTGCGTTTGCCTATGGGCTTATGCAATAGTCCAGATATCTTTCAAGAGAAAATGAGTGACCTCATGACTGGACTTGAATTTGCTAGAGCATATATTGATGACTTGTTGGTAGTGTCTAAAGGAGGTTTTGACACACACCTAGACCACCTGGAACAAGTGTTAACCAGATTAGCTGAAGCTGGTCTAAAGATCAATGCTAGCAAAAGTACATTCTGTAAAGATGAACTAGTGTATTTAGGATACCTCATCAACAGAGAAGGAGTGAGACCAACCATGAAAAAGGTTGAAGCAATTCGTAATATTGCTACTCCTAAAACCAGAAAACAACTTCGTAGTTTCATTGGTATGGTAAATTACTACAGAGACATGTGGCCAAAGCGTTCACATATCTTAGCTCCATTATCCGCACTTACTTCTTCCAAAGTTAAATGGGAATGGACGTTAGAACATCAATCAGCCTTTGATGCTATGAAGGTGGCGATAGCACAAGAAACGCTACTCACCTATCCTGATTTCAACAAGCCCTTTGTGATACATACTGATGCTAGCAAAGTACAGTTAGGTGCTTGTATTTCACAGGATGGCAAACCTGTTGCCTTTTACAGTAGAAAGTTAAATCCAGCTCAAACTAGATATACTACTACTGAGAGAGAACTACTTTCTATAGTGGAAACACTAAAAGAGTTCAGAACTATTCTCTTAGGCCAACAATTGATAGTGCATACAGACCATCAGAATCTTACTTATAAAAACTTCAATTCTGATAGAGTTATGAGATGGAGATTATACATAGAAGAGTATAGTCCAGATCTACAATACATTAAAGGAGAAAATAATGTAGTTGCTGATGCACTGAGTAGATTAGAAATGACTACATCAAAAAGTGAAGACACTACTGAAATATACTACTCAGTAATGCAATGTTTCACTAAAGACAAAGAGCCTGAAAACTTCGATTTTCATCCTCTATCTTATTCTAATCTTGATCAAGCACAACACGCTGCTCCTGAGATCAAGAAAATCCTAAAGAAAGACACTTCAAAGTATTATCTAAAAGATTTTCATGGGGGAGGCAAGACCAGAGCCCTTGTGTGCTTTAATGATAAAATTGTAGTACCAAACAAATTACAAAAACATGTAGTTGATTGGTATCATACAGTACTCTGTCATCCTGGGATTAACAGAACAGAAGAAACTATTTCTCAACATTTGTATTGGCCCAAAATGAGAGACCAAATAACAAATTATGTACAAGCATGTCCAACCTGTCAAAAGAATAAAAGAAAGGTTAAGAAATATGGATGGCTACCTCCAAAGGAAGCTGAGGCTATACCTTGGGACAAAATGTGCATAGACCTCATTGGACCTTATAAAATAAGGAGAAAAGGAAAATCGGATCTAGTATGCAAATGTGTTACTATGATCGATCCAGCAACTGGCTGGTTTGAAATGCATCAATATGATGACAAAAGATCCATAACTGTGGCTAATATAGCTGAACAGGAATGGTTCTCTAGATACCCTTGGCCAACTCAAGTAACCTATGATAGAGGTAGTGAGTTCATTGGACAAGAATTCCAGAAAATGATCAAAGATGATTATGGGATTAAAGGTAAGCCTATTACTGTAAGAAACCCTCAAGCTAATGCCATTGTTGAGAGAGTCCATCAAGTAATTGGTAACATCATAAGGACCTTTGAGTTAGAAAACAACTATCTTGATGACGAAGATCCCTGGAAAGGAGTCTTACATCTACAAGCGTGATTATGTCATTGTGACATGGCTCGGTCATTTTTTTGAAAGAATATGTCAATTAATGACATAGCTATGTGATTAATGACATAGCTATGTGAGAATCTCACATAAGCATTAGAGATTTCACATAGCTATGTGACTTTTGACATAATGAGTCACATTGCTATGAGACATTATGACACGACTAGTCGTATCTTTCACATAGCTATGTCAACATTAAAGTGCTCTTTCATTTTGACATAGCTATGTGAGAATTTGACACGACTATGTGAGAATCTCACCTCACCATGTGATATTTCACATTGCTATGTCACTTTTGACATAGCACAACCTACCAACCCACATGGCTATGTGAGAATTTTACACCAATAGTTCAAAGTATCTCATCACTATGTCAACAGTTAAACTGACTCCTTCACTTTGACATCAGTATGCAAAAATTTGAAAGAATAGGTAAGGTGGATAACAGAGCCAGGTGATAAAGTTCACATAGTTAGGTAATACATTGGACTAGCATCAGCCACTGATTCAAACCACATAATTGGTTCCTACAGGGAATGGCCAGTAGCCGCACATCTGATTTGTTACACAACCGTTTTGGCTAAGCACACTCCTTTCATGTCATCGGCAAAGCGACCCACCGCCTCTGATGGTGGCACTGCTGTTGGTAAAAAGCCCTGTCTTCAGCATGCCTTTGTATGTCCCAATCCTCATTGTAACACAAGTTCGAAGTCTGTGAAAGGACTGCATATACACCTTGGTAAATCACCAACGTGCGCTCGGTTTTTGATGTTAAAAACTCGGAGTCGGACACAAACAGTGAGGCAGAAACCACCAACAGTGGAAGCCAATGAAGCATTGGCAGATGTCCCTTGGGATAATGACGATGACTCAATAGATGAAGAGTTGAACCAGGCGGACACAAGCAATGTTTTGGAGGAGAACCATGGCGCTGGAGGTCCCAATGACGGGGTAGGTGTATATTCTGACTCTGCCAACGATTCTGCTTTGAGATTTGGTATTCGTTTTACCACCGAACAGTATCATGAAACGAAGTTATTAAAAATTCTAAGTGATGCCAATGCCCCCCACTATCTTTATAAAGATATTATTGAATGGGGACGTGCTGCAAATGGCAACAACTACCACTTTTACCCACAACGATCGACCAGGAAAGCGCAAGTGAAAT
>OOEC01000110.1_pt1 | contig 11028 bp, 10 predicted proteins | sample 1670421 | NCBI WGS metagenome assembly OOEC01 (sample SAMEA98148418, study PRJEB22522) | marine metagenome | biome: marine biome; feature: marine water body; material: sea ice | place: Arctic Ocean | collected 14-Sep-2015 | depth 1.435 m
GCCTTATTGGTAAAATAAATACCGGTGATATCGTAGAAATTAATTCTATTAGCGGTGAGCTTACGTTGCACGTTAGTGCCACCGATTTAGCGGTCCGCACACAAGCTACTATCGATTTAACGCTAAGCCATCAAGGAATGGGTCGTGAACTTTTCGCTGGGATGCGTTCCACTTTGACCGGGGCAGAAGAAGGTGCTTGTTCTCTTTTTGTTGAGCTAGACCGTCTTGACTCAGGTTCACTTTGATATTCATTACACTTGGCTCTACTGTATTGTCTGTATCGCCAACATTGTTTTTAATTAGTGGCTGTGTCGGGTTAATAGTATCGATGATAATCATAATAAGAAATAAAGGTCGCGTGTCAAAAGTATTGCTTTAGCTCGATCACATACTGCAATCCCAGATAGCCACGTTATGCAACTTTATGCATCATTATGCATCATTATGGTAAAGAGTTAAAAATAACTGATATCGTCCAGCAGCAGCCAATCGTCGTTAACCTTTTGGCTAGTTCGTGTCTGCCCTGTCGTCGGTTAATGCCAGTATTAGAGCAGGCTGCGCGACGTTATAGCGATGTGACGTTTGTCTCACTAAATTAGCGTGATTCAATTGAAACAGTGCAGCAATTTCTGCAGACAGAAGGACTAAATTTTAAGCATGTGCTGTTAGATAGCCAAGGAGAAATAGCCACTAACATGGGACTTTTTAGCTTGCCAGTCACACTGTTTTTTGACGCTAATGGAGAATTAGTACACAGTCATGTGGGAGGGATATCAGCAACAAGTCTACAGCAACGTATTGAACAGTATTTTTAGTTAAGTTTGTGCCGCTTAACGGACTTCCTAATCAGTTAATAGATAACGGCTAATGTTTTCAATAGAGCATTTGTGGACTTTGACTTGTCTGCCTCTTAGCGATCTACATAACAACGTTGGCCTTTTTTATTATTTTTCATCGCTACGCTAAAGTATGAAAAATAACATGAAAAAATATTCTGATATAGCCTAGCTTTGCGCTTGGTCGTAGCTTGATCAGGGTAACTTTCTACGTTGACTTAATTATTCACAGTATTTAGGAGCATGATCCATGGTTAGGTTGCCACATGTCTTTCGATTAGGAGAATCGAAGCTCGTCATAGTTATAATTTCAGGTGTTCGCCAGTAATGAATGATCAACATCAGTAGCATTTGAGAGTGTCAATTATTAAATCAATGTAGTGGGATAAGTTTTGAATTTATGTACCCCAAATATTCTTTTTCCTAATATTTTTCACAGCAATGTTTTCACAGTAATGAATGCGTAAAGCTGACGATTTATATCAGCGGTTGTAGACAAATTCTTGCCAAATAGGGTGACAAACTCTATCGTAACCAACCATTGCGGCAAGCAAATCTTTTCTTGCTGATGCATCCACCATTTCTGCAGGTAATAAAGGGTCTTGGTTTATTTGACGTATTACATGTTCACCAATCAGAAAAGACTCTCTAGTAGCCTGCGTGATATCAAAGTTAGGCAAACGTTGTGCACTTTTTTCTATCAGGGAGGTTAATAGACCATAGGTTTTTTCTAGCTGTTCTGGTGACCATAAAGACATAGGGTTTGTTGTTAGCGCATGATTAAAATGATCGACCTTCATTAAAATAGCCGTATTTTCGAGCCCAATCTCTACGAGTCTAGTAAATGTTGAATTTGCTGTTTCGATAAGGTTATCAGGTCGACACCACAGGTTTTTCTCGAGAGGTTTAAATCCTGTTAGCCGAAAAGCACGCTCACGAATTTTGATGTTTTGCTTCAACTTGGGCCCAAGATGGGCGGTGTAGACACTCAGCCATCCCCCGTTCCATTGAGCAACTCTCGCTAGCGAATGTCGCCATGTTGATGCGAGTTGACGAATCGATGTGTCCGTTGTGCCTATGGTGTAATTCCCACGTTGTTCGGCCAATAAAAATTCCTGCTTAACTAATCTTCCTGCTGCGACTCGAATGGTTGCCGGCTCATGTTCAAATAACTCTCCCCAAGCGATGAGTTGTTTTATCGACATATGTTTTAGGTTAGGTTGGCTAAACAGCGATAGCAGTAATCGATTTGATGATGGATAGTTAGATAATATTTTGGTGAAATAATCATTCAATTTTTTATCCGCAAAAGGGCTTGGTTCGATATGTCGCATAGATATTATTGACTCTTAGATTCAGCTAGAAGCTCAATTTCCTTAGCAAGATGAGTATGTAAATGGCTGATTGCACTCTCAAACAGGCTAAATTCTAGATATTCGTTTGCACCGCTCATAAGGCCCCGTTGTGCTGACATCACTATCTTCTGGTCTTCAATAGCGCCGTTGGCTGCGAATTTTTGCCCTTCAAAAATGCTATCAAGCAATTCAGTATCGTTTTCATCAATATCAGTAATAAGATAAGTATGTTGACAGGTTGTTGACTCATCAATGGGCTCAATAACCACCACCTGCAGACATCCAGGAAAGGTTGAAATAAGCACGTTTGGAAACAAATGATATACGTAGGTTAATCGTCCATCTGCACAGAGGTTTGTCCCTTTTTTTTTGCGTAATGCTTCTATTGCTTGGTAGGGAAATGCTATTCGGCTATTTTCTCCAAAGGTTTCAACCACTGTGAGGTTGTCGTATTGAACCGGGAAAAAGGTATCTTTGTGGGTTTCCCGAATATGGTAACCTTCCAGAGCACTTTCAATATAGAGCTTCCAATTCGCTTTTATTACCATGTTGTCTGAACGCAATAAGCGATGTCCGTCAGGCATTAGCTTTGGCAATGATGAAACATCGTTGTTGATGTCCGCTTGCGGATCTTGATTGATAAACACCAAACCATTGATTTCAGCACATGCTACCGGAACAAGTCCACGGGTTGCTTTATCAACATCGGGAAATCCATGTTCATGAGGAATGCTGCGCAGGCTTCCATCAAGGCTGTAGGCCCAACCATGATATGGACAAACCAAGACACGTGCGCAGCCGTGACCATTGGCAAGCTGCACCCCTCTATGGCGGCAGGCATTCCTGAATGCACGTATTTTACTGTCTAGTCCGCGCACAGCTATCAATGGTATGCCAGCCACATCACGGCTAACATAATCGCCAGGCTTGGCAAGCGCACCTGAAGGACAGAAAACAATGCTGCGGTGTTGCAATATTTTTAGCTCAGCGTTTAGTCGTTCTTTCGAACGGTAGTTTTTGACGGGCTCCTTCCAAGTTTTGTCGCCCTTATCTGTTGTTGAATTGTCGATGTGCTCGAAAATTTTTTGCACCACATCGGCGTCGCTTAATAGTTGTTTTTTGTTATTTGTGTTCACTGCCATTATCAGCTCGCAAGTTATGTAAGGAAAACCGCCTCACTTTTATAACACAAAAAAATTATTATTGCGTATTTACGTTATAAATAATATTGATTTTAATTTAAGCTTTAAACTTATTGTTTTAGAGGTAAACCCAGCGACGTTAGCAAAGTGTCCAAGTCTTAAAACTTGCTATAACCCCCTCCTTTTTGCATACCAATAAATTGGATTGCCAAGAGTAAGGTTATAACTTCAATGAAAATACAGAACTTTATATTTCCAGACTTGCTGGAGTGCACAGGTTGTTACTTCGATTTGTTTTGGTTGTGAACCATTTTTGGATGCTATAAACGCTGAATAGATTAATACAATCTCTACCTTTGACGCATCTCATTAAGAACAATGATTTTGTACCCTTGCTGTTTTAAAGCTACTTAGCGTTATGGTAAAACTACCTTAGTCGTTGTTTTTGGTCTGTTAAAGTCGACAAGGTGGTTTTTAGTTGCAATAAGCGGCAACGTTAGTCATTTGAATAACGTGTGTGTCGCATGAATAAAAGGAAAGTAAGTGGCTTCACTGAACGGAACACACAGGTTCAAATTTTTTGTCTCTTAGGACACTGATTTCGATAATGGCCGTATGTCGCTTGAAAATACCATACTTACTCAGTTAAAGGCGAACGTCCAAATGTTCGAAGCGCTTATACAAAATATACTTTAGGTAACGTTAAGGAGTCAGGTTTTGACCTAACCTTGCCCCCTGAAAGAGGCTTATGTATTCGACAAGTGGGCGGTGTAGTTTGAATAATTCTACGAAGATTTTGGTTAAATATAACTCGGTAACGCAAATATGTTTAGGTCAGTTATGTGGAATATAAGATTAAACCAACACGTTAATATAATTGGGTAATTGGGTAATCGGTTAATAGTGTAAAACGGTATTCTTACTATTTGTTTATAACATCAGCAGCTTAATCGTTTTTGTTATCTCCCTCATCGCCTTCTTTATCTTCCTCCTTTTCATCATTATCATCATTATCATCATTATCATCATTATCATCAAAAATATCTGGAGTAACCGTATCAACAACGTCGATAGCCCCGCCAACAATCGTCGTTGTAACACCTACCGCAGCAGATACGACTGTTGCCGCAATACAACCCGATAAGCTAAAAAGCACAAATAACAAAAAAATACTCTGCACAATTTTTTTCAAGATGGTGTTTCCAAATAAATCTTTTATGAGGTTAGATTACGCTAAAGTATTAGTGAATCAAGCGTTGTTTTAATACAACATAAATCTACTGCGTACTTAATGGTGACAACTAAAAACTAAATTACATGTGGTTTATTGAGACCAATTTTAGCACTTGTTAAGTGTTCTTTGTGCCTCGAAGTTATTGTTAAACTTATCAAGGAAACTCACTCCCTATCTCAACAAAAAAAGTGTTTAGTGTAAACTGTGCGTATTTATATACGAGCCAGTTATAGGGGATATGCTGTTGATAACAGGACAAATGTAAGGATAAAGTCAGATTGTTCAGGCCTTACTAGAGTTCCTTTTGCTAAAAATCGGTTGATGTGATGTTGTGACGTGTTGTCCGCAGAAAACTAAATTTTTTAAAGATTCAAACCGATGAAACCGTTCGTTTGGTGTGGTTGCCATGTTTTCAGTAGTTACTATTGCGACAGATTACACGGCAGCTCCGGGATGAACGAATGCCAGAACAATTAACCACTAATCATTAACCGCTATGCATTGTGTGTTATCTACAGGTGAAGATAACAATCAAAACTCTGTTCAGTTAGTAGTGTTTACCATCGATAGTAGGGCTCAGTGTTTATCACTTGTGTATCTGTCGCTTCCATTGAGGGTTAAAATTATCTGCCATGAAGTCCCGGCTGTTTGGGACAAAATGGTTCTTAATACCATTAGCGAGTCATGTTTGAACACAAGGCGGTGACTGAACCTTAAGTTTGGTCAGATACAAATTACCGCTATAGGTAATACATAAGCACATAAGCAGATAACAACGCAGCAATCCATAGTGCCGTAGTGCCAACAGGCCAGGAGCGTGCAAATACAGCACGTTCTTGGCTATCAGCAGTATGTGGTTGGCCTAAATAGCGAACCACTATTTGGTGTAAAAGATTTTGTAGACGTGTTCTCTGCACTGCAATTAGTTTACCGATCGAGCCAAGTGCTCGTTCGGCTATTTTAAACAACAACACAGCCGCGCGTCTCCAGAACCAATCTGTATCTAGACTGATAGTCATGGTTCGTTTCATCAGTGGCAATAGCACGAAGAAAGCTAAGCCAGAAAACAGTAGCAGTTGTAAATAAAAAAGCACTTTGCCAATCGAATACGGTTCGTAGTCTACCGGGTAGGGTAGCAAGGCATAAAGTACTTCGGGGAACACACCTAGTAAAATACATAAACTTGCAAAAATGACCATCGCTAGTCCCATATTCCATGGCGCATCTTTGGGACGTAGGCCTGAATCTTTTTGAAAAAATACAAACCAAGGGAATTTTATCCCAGCATGCAGAAATACACCTGCCGATGCAGCTGTTAATATCATGTACACCCAAACCAGATTACCGTCAACAGCAGCCTGAGAAATCATGCTTTTTGTGGTGAAGCCAGAAGTCAGTGGAAAACTTGAAATAGCTAAAGCACCAATAATACCGCAGATACAGGTGAGTGGCATGGTACGAAATAGGCCACCCAGCTCCATGCATTTATTTTTCCCAGTACGATAGATAACCACGCCTGCACTCATAAACAGCAGTGCTTTGTAAATTATGTGCGCAAAGGCATGAGCCGTCGCACCATTAAGCGCCATTTCGGTACCTATACCTACAGCCACCACCATAAAGCCGACTTGGTTAACGACTGAATAAGCAAGAATACGTCGAACGTCATTCTCCAATAGCGCAAAAATGATGCCATATACCACCATAAACAAACCAATACCAATTAACATAGGCTCGCCAGGGAACAATAATATAAGTGCTAACACCGCTGTTTTAGTTGTAAACGCTGACAAGAATACCGAGCCGGTGGGTGTAGATTCAGGGTAAGCATCAGCTAACCAAGCAGATACGGGCGGAGCTGCTGCGTTAATTAGAATTCCAATAAGTATCATCCAGGTACTAAAATCTGTTGCTAATATGGGTTGTATTTGAATAGAACCCGTACCAACAACGACACCCTCAATACCCACCTTGAGTACTACGCCACCAAGGAGGTGCATGATGGCGTAACGGATTCCAGCCGCTTTTGCACCAGGTGTGCCACCACACCATACAACAATGGTGGAAAATATAGCCATCATTTCCCAATATAAAAATAAGGTAATCAGATCGCCAGCAAAACAGACTCCAATTGCCCCTGCTGCATAAGCAAAGGCTGCGGCTAGTTCATACCAACGTGCTATGCGAAAGGAATAAAGCCCCCCCACAAAGACCATCATGGCAAAAATTGTGGCAAACAGTCGTCTTAGTGGGCTACCTTCAACAGGCTCAATATTATATGAGAGAAATTTTATGGTACCTTGAACGCCGTCTGGGACTTGCCAGATAGCCCATAATGTAATTAGTGGTGCAATGAGTACAACGGCGGTCCGCGCGTGACCTTTAACTAGACAGATTAAAACGGCAGCAATTAGTAGGACAAACGCAGGGGAAAAGAGCTCAAACCCCATTGTTGCTCTCCTTTATATTGTCATGACTTGCATCTGGAGACTGTTTGTCTTGTGGCTCATCGTAATAGTCCATTGGACGTTTCAGCACCAGGCCTAATAGTTTTGCGACCAATACCATTATCAGACAACTTACAAATCCAAAAACAGCACCAAATCCAAACCAAGCATCAAAACCAAAATAACCCTTTACATATATTACGGTCTGGGCGAGCACCATCAAAGTAAGCACAATACTGGAACCAATCCAAAGTTTGCGAATAGTTGATGGACGGACCAACCAATGTAGTTGTTTTTCATCATTCATTATTAACCCAAACCCTTAACTACTTGGCTTTCCAGCTCGATAACCGGCCCATTAAATAAGAAAAAAGCGATGGTTAACGATGCTGTTAAACACAACGCCAATACGGCTAAAAATGGAGCTTCACCATGTTCTCTGCCACCTTCTTTTTCACGTTCAAACCAGACTATGTACAATATAGGTAAAAAATACGCAGCGTTAAGTACGGTACTGGCAATAATTGTAAAAATTGCTACCAGATTATTAGCTTCGAAAGCACCGGCTAAGATATACCATTTAGAGACAAAACCTCCAGTCGGTGGAACACCAATCATGCTTAACGCACCGATCGTAAAGGCTGTCATGGTCCACGGCATACGTCTTCCGATACCGCGTAATTGGTGGATCTCGGTTTTCTTGGAGGCAACGTAAATGGCTCCTGCAGCAAAAAATAAAGTAATCTTGCCAAAAGCGTGGGCTACCATGTGTATTGCTGCACCTACTTCTGCAAGTGGTTTTAAAATAGCAGCTGCCATTACCACGTACGATAGTTGGGCAATAGTAGAGTATGCGAGCAAGCGTTTGATGTTAGTTTGCCGCAATGCAACTAAGCTTGCAGTAATGATGGTGAATGCTGCCGCATATAACAGCCATTGAGAACTGGAAGCGCCAAACAGAAAATCAATGCCAAAAATGTAAACAATAATCTTAGTAATGGCGAAAACACCGGCCTTCACCACTGCAACTGCATGTAGCAAGGCACTCACTGGGGTGGGTGCTACCATTGCCGCGGGTAACCATTTATGCACTGGCATGACTGCCGCTTTTCCAATGCCGAACACAAAAAGTGCAAGTAATAAACCGATTTCAGGGTCGTTTAATTTGCCAGCAAGAATGCCACCAGTGGTAAAGTCAACCGTTCCTGCAACAGTATATGTCCAGATTATTGCGGGTAAAAATAAACCTATGGACGTACTGAGTAAAACGCCTAAATAAATCCTTGCTGAACGAACTGTCGCCGGGTCTCCTTTGTGAGCTACTAAAGGATATGTGGAGAGTGTTAACAATTCATAGAATAAAAATAAAGTAAACAAGTTGCCGGCGAAAGCGACGCCGATAGTTGCCGAAAGAGCCAGTGCAAAACAAGCAAAAAATCGTGTTTGGTTTTGCTCTTTATTACCGCGCATATAGCCGACGGAGTATATTGAGTTGATAAGCCAAAGCCCGGATGCTAGTGCCGCAAACAACATGCCTAAAGGTTCTACTGTGAAAGCAATAGTCAAGCCCGGCATAACCTCACTGACTTCTATTGAAGGACGTCCACCGTCCATCAGAAGGGGTAACAAACTCCAGACTACCCAAATCAAGGAAACAGAGGTAATCGCAGTGGCAGCCTCTCGCAGGTTAGCGCTTATGCGTCCTGCAAGTGCAATTGCCAGTGCCCCAACCAACGGAATAACAATAGCAACTAATATGGATGTTTCTGGTGTCATCGTGAGCCCTCCAAGAGCAGGACTGCAGCACTATTAGCAAGCTCTAATGGAACCTGCGGAAATAGTCCAAAGTATATGTTTAGGACAGCAACAAGGCCGGTGACTAATAAAATCTGTATTGGTGCTTCAGATATTTGGTCATTTCCTTCGACAGGTTCTTGGAAATACAGTGCTTCCACAATGCGCCAGATATAGACTACAGCCATCAATGAGCTGACAAGTATAATAGCTACGAGGGCCCAGCCCCAAGCTCCACTCTCGAGTGCAGCATTAATCAGCACCCATTTGCTGATAAACCCTGCGGTACCTGGCACACCAATTAGGCTTAAACCACACACCACAAAAGCGGCGCAAGTCCAAGGCATACGAGCGGATGCGCCACCGAGTTGGTTTAAGCGTAAATCGCGATATTGGTAAGCTAGGCAAGCAACAGCGAGGAACAGTCCGCCTTTTGCTAATGCATGGTTAAATATATGCATTGCACTGGCAGTTAACCCCGCCAAGCTCAAAAAGCTAGCACCTAGTAAAATATAACCAATCTGTGCAACAGAAGACGAAGCAAGTAATCTTTTGAGATGACCTTCGAACATCGCAACCGCTGAGGCAATAAGAATCCCCAGAATGGCTAGGGGCATCAGAAACATTGCAAATTGAACTTCGTGGTCATCCAGTTTGGTCTGGAATACCATGTAGTCAAAACGTATCAATACATACAGCGCAACCTTAGTGGCGCAAGCAGCAAGAAATACAGTCACCATGTGAGGTGCATGTGTATAAGCATTGGGAACCCAAACATGAAGCGGAAACACTGCGGCTTTGAGGGCTAAACCAATAGTGATAAAACCTGCCGCGACGAGTATCGGATTAATGTCTATAACATCGCCAATTCTCGCTTCCATATCGGCTAAGTTAAGTGTGCCCGTCATCATATAGATAAGGCCGACACCAATAAGGTAAAAGGTTGCGCCGATTGTGCCCATCATTAAATATTTAAAAACCGCAGGAAGTGCGCGGCGGTCAGGGCCTCCTGCTATCAATATGTAGCTGGCAAGAGATGAAATTTCCATAAACACAAAGATATTGAAGGCGTCTGCTGATACAACAATACCAACCAGCCCTGATAAAACAAGTAGCCAGGCTGAGTAGAAAAGAGGTTGGCGTTCGGCTTCTATCTGTTGATCAATACTGGGTTTAGCAGCCAGTAAGGCTGCAGCTGCAGCGCCAGTAATTACCAGTAGCACCAACGAACTGAAGGCATCTACTGACAATGCAATACCATATGGTGCGGGCCAACCACCCATGGCGTACTCAACGGTTTGTCCGTCTAATACAGCTAGGGCGAGGGTTACGGCAATAGCAAAGCTAAGCACTGCAACGGCAGTTGCTCCCGCCCATGCTAGTCCACGTGGTTGAAGTAAAACGATAAGTGGAGCCGATAACATCGGAACCACAACCTGCAAAGCAGGAAGGTGTGCTAGTAAATCCATAGTAATTAGTCGGAGTCCAAAATTTCATTTTCTTCGATTGTGCCGTAACATTCACTGATACGCACCACCATGGCCAAGCCTAATGAGAGGGTAGATACCCCCACAACGATTGCCGTTAGTATCAAGACTTGTGGCAGGGGATTGGAGAATACCTGATCTTCTACACCGGCCTGTATGATGGGGGCGGTCCCGCCTTCCACTTTATCCATAGTAATATACATTAGGAAAACTGCCGATTGGAAGATAGACAATCCAATCAATTTTTTGATCAAATTGGTTTTATTTATCACGGCGTAAAGACCCACCGTTAAAATAATAGCGAACACCCAATAGTTAAAATATCCGAGTAATTCTAAGAGGTTCATGACAATATCTCACGGGCTGCAAAAGCATGAAAAATAGTTAAAAGGGCACCACAAACAGCCATCCCAACTCCGGCCTCAATAATTAAAATACCCAGCTGCTGTCCAAATATAGGATCGGCTGCCAGCACAGAATAATCTAGAAAAGCTCCACCCATGAACATACAAGCCACTCCAACACCGCCATACAGTAGCGCGCCACCAACAACCATGCCGAGTAACACTCCACGAGGAATTGCTCGTAGGGCTTCAGCTTCGCCCTCGAGTAGCGCGTAAAGAATGACACCCGTGGCAATAATAGCGCCAGCCTGGAATCCACCACCTGGGCTGTACTCGCCGTGAAATTGCACATACAAACCAAATAACACGATAAACGGGATCAGTAACCG
>OOEC01000114.1_pt1 | contig 10849 bp, 9 predicted proteins | sample 1670421 | NCBI WGS metagenome assembly OOEC01 (sample SAMEA98148418, study PRJEB22522) | marine metagenome | biome: marine biome; feature: marine water body; material: sea ice | place: Arctic Ocean | collected 14-Sep-2015 | depth 1.435 m
AACTTCGATTGGACAGCCGTGGCCACTCCAATTCCCGAACTGGCCAAAATATCCTCTGCCCAGTAGCTATTTGAAGGGCTCAGTACCTCGAAACTCCAAAGTTCGGTCCTTGGTTCGATCGCCGAATACACAGGCTCTTAAGAAGAGGATCGAAAGATACGGGAAGAACTTGATTGATGGTTGTAGAGACGCAGACATGATAGATGGTAGCTGATAAAGTACGAGAAAAGAACGAGAAGCCAAAAAAAACAGCGGTCAGCAGTCTTCGCAACCACACAATCATAGTCTGGACAACAAACAAAGATTACTGAAAATGAGTGACGACGAAACCACCAAGGCCGCCACAATAGGAGCAGACAAAGAAGATGACGACGCAAGCCAATTTAGTTTAGATTGGGAACCGACAAAATCGCCGGTAAAAAATAGCATTGCCGAAAATGTCGATGCATCGAACGACATGAAACAAGAAACAACAAAAGGTGAAAAAAAAGAGACTCATCGCATGCAGACGCCAAAACTGAAACGACAGCCTCACAGACAAAGAAAGCAAGACTTTCGGCAAGCAAAGAAACAGTTGCAATGGATGTCGGTAACAAAGAAACGAATGAAGAAGCAGCTCACGCATTCGTCGTACAAACTAAAGGAACCCCATTCGATTCCGGGAAACGCCCATTCGATTTCGAAGACGCTCTGTTGAGATGCGAGGCTGTTGCACGGTGGAAGACAGTGAACGTTGTTGCACAGCACGCAGAAAAAAATTACCAGTGTTACCCCAAGTCCCAAAAAAAGCAAAACATCGAGACCTACTTCGCCAGTAGTTTGTTGTGGGAATACTTCCAGAAGGATATGGCTGAAGAAAAAGCATCAAATTTATCCGCATTCTTTGCACCAATGGTGACACTCTCCTTTGCGGAGACATTCGAACACAAATGGGAAGACATGGACCATCTCTGGAAATTCATTGCCAAAGTCAACATGAGGGGAACAGGCGCGGCTCATCCCACGAAAGAAGAAGTACAAAGTTATCCATTTGACATTGTAATTGCATCATTCAGCGCATACAGCATTTCTCAGTTATCGGTGCCATTACAGAAAGACATTCTTGTACCACTATGCCAAAAAGTACCGGAAAGAGTGATCAATCAATTGAGTTCTTTGATGAATCCATGGCTACCAGATATAGGTGAAAAGCCGGTAAGTAAAACACAAACAATACCTGCAATCAATCTAAAAGTAAACATGTTAACTAACCAGTGCCACAGATCCAATTAATAATCGCATACACAATTGAAAAAGCTCTTTCCCATTCCAAAGAAAAGTGGAGAATCTGGGAGGTTGTGTTCATGTTTCGGGCTTTTATAATTCATTCGATTATGAGTGAAGCCAACATCCACTTTGATAAAGCCATGGTCGCATATATTGCACATATTCTGCGAACCAGAGGCAAGGAGCAGGCTACGGAAAAACAAGCACAAAGAGTTGACATTGCGACTAAAGAAAATAAAAACAAACAGCTCAAGCCAAACAAGACGCACTACACTCAAGAAGAATACAATCAACTCAAAACAAAAAACGACGACCAAAGATTTTCCTTTATATGTGCACAAGTTGACGTAATACACATGCTTTGTAAAGATTCGAAGAAAGGACGCGATTTATTTGGCAAGGAAATCAAGATACTGATGGCCAAGAAACAGGCTTTGTAAAGATTCGAGGAAAGGAAACGAAATATATGGCAAGGAAATGAAGATACTGATGTCCAAGAAACGAGAGTACGACAAAGATCAGAAAAACAGTGGATAACAGTATGCAAATAAATAAATTAGAAATGAATCATTCATAGCACTACCTGATTAATCGTATGCAAGAAATGCTGTAAACTTTGTTCGACCGAAGAGGTTAGATCCATAACCATTGTTAATCGCAATAGATAAATGGTGACGTCTGCCAATTCTTGGGCAATCTTGTTTCGGTGGACAATATCCTTTTCTGAACTGGAAACATTGTCCTCCCACTGAAAGCAGTCGGCCAATTCTCCCACCTCGACCAACAGGGCCAATATAACATTCTTTGTAGAATAGCAATTCAGCCAGTCTCTGGCCACACTGAATTCATCGATAGTATTACACAATGATTGTATTTCGTACACGAACAACTGGAACGGGCATTGTTCGATTATTGATTGATGGAAATGGTCGTTGTTGTGATCGATTAATATAGATTGATTTTCATCATTAATTCCTGTTGCATCAGAATAGTGTACATACTTTCTCATACTACCCTACAGGCGCACAATATTATAGTAATAAATGAATAAAGGTTAGAGTGAGCATGATAGCATGTCATACAATCAAATAGTACGGCTCACCTTAGATGCAACAACAGGATATTTCTTTCCATTCAATATGATTTTCTCTCGAACACAGTCTTGTAAGGTAAAATTCATGTATTTTGATAGTTGTAAGACATTGAACAAAACTTTCACCATTGCATCCATGATAGAATCAATAAAGTCAGGTTTGATAATAACATTCTGTTCATGCGAAACAAAGGCATCGTTTGCTAAATAACACAATTGACCAACCCAGCGACCAATTTCAAAGATAAAGAACCGTGCAGACATTTTACTTTTGTTTTGTTTTTGTGAGCGTACGGGGAGTAAATCCATAGCCAACTTTGCAAGGTTGAGCTCAACCGCCAAAAACCTGTTTTCAACTTGCGGATATGCAAGTTGACCCAGGCTCCGACATCTTAATTTTGATCTGATAGAGTATTGCGGCGATCGCTTGGAGCGTTGAAAAAAGAGGCGCTGGCACGCGCGGCATGCGACCTGGACAGAAACGATATATCTTTTAATACATTAATATGTTGATAGTTTGCGGTCACCTAAATAGCAACTATTATGGATTAATATACAGGCGGTGCTCGCTGGATACATTGACTACCACAACTTGCGGCCAAAAAATGAAAGACCCGAAAGTTGCAAGATCAAAAATTGAAGAACCAAAACATAGGAGACGGAACGGTCAATGTCGGAGTATACAAAAGACCGAAATATTGAAGACAAGAAGCCAACATGGTAATGAGCCTTATTCATGTTACTGGAAGTAATCGTTAGGACACACAGGAGAACCGGCCACGATGTCATCATTTTCCTCATATGAAAAAATATCAGATACGACGGCAAGAGAATCCTTGGAAGACAAGATAACATGCGAATCCTGCACCAGCGCATCACCAAAAGAGACATCGGATTGTGGTATTAGTGAGGATGAATTATTTGATGTTTTGCAAGAAGTTGAAGATGAGGCCCATCGGGAAGATGTCGAGGAGGCAGAGCTCCACGAACAGTACCTGCAAGATCAAATTTCACACTTTGAGCAATGGGAAGAATCCCAGGCAATGGGTGGCGATAATTCTGATCTAGACCAAGTCCTTTGCCCAGTCTGCAATGACTCCGACCAGGCCAAATTACCAGCCTACTAAAGCCATTGCTTAAAAGAAAACCATTATGTTTCATGATTCTGTGTAACCTCCAGAAGTAGGTAGAACATTCACAAGCAACAATAAAAGCCACGGAAATACGGAGACAATGAGGACGACGACGAGGGCAAGGACGAATTTATAGACAATGAAAGAATAATTCTAATCAGTTGAAGAATAAGTTGAATTTAGTTTAATCAGAAAAGTATGACACTTCAAAGACGTGAATGCTTTGACGTAATCCACACATCTTGTCAACCAGGTCACGAAAGACCTGAATACCATTACCTAAATCAACCACCTTCTTCTTCGTCCTCTCCCGCTCCTTTTCCTGCTTTTTTGTCAGCCTTTTCTTCTGCGACCTTGCTTCGTAAATTATCTTGTTTACTGTATGTGTCAATTCTTCTAGGATAACATGTCCGACCTCACCTCCATCAGAATTCAAACCCGCGACAATGCTATGAAGGCTTTTGAAATGCCACTTCAATACTCCGTAGGCGGGGTGGTCGGGGACCATTTTCTTGTATTCCGAAATTTGTTCGTACATGTTTGCAATAAACCCAGAATTTTGGCTAGCTTCGTGGTCAGAAAGACCACCGAAATCACTGCCATTAGCTAAAGCTGCTACAACTGACCTATCTAGCTCTGGTACATCCTTCTTCGAACGCTTCGACATTAAAGAACAGAGTGATCACTTCGAAAATGATTTTCGAGCAGATCGTAATGTGTGTAAAGAAAATCTGCTGCTACGCTGATTATGTCGTGTTTACCGATGGTCGAGTAATCGAGAAAACCATTAACCAATTTCAAAGATGACTGATCCAATTGAATGTTACATTCAATACTAAGAACAACATGATCGAAGTCGGAGTATATGAAAAAAAACAGACTGGTTAAGGCCGGAATCGACCAGGCACATAACGTACACCACAGTATACAGATCGATATAATTGTCAAAATCCATCTATTATTCGCATTTAATAATCAATTAGATTTGGTTACCGACCGAGTCGACTTGAACAAATTAAAGCGATCTGGCAATCTAACATTTTTAATATTATCTCATCCGCCAAAATCATCTAATTCTTTCAACTTGGCATCGACTTGCTCCAGTAATTCCTTGTCGGCGAATGAAATTGCATTCCCGTAATCTCGGTAGAGTGGATACTGGCTGATGGGCTCCAATTGTCGAAAGTCGCCCATGAAAGCAATGTTAAAGCCAGAGTATGGTTTATAATGGTTTTGTTTTAATTCTTTCAGATTGCCATCGACTTGCTCCAGCAATTCTTTGTCGGCGAATGAAATTTCGTCAATAATCAAAAGATGTGAATCCGCCCAATGTTTGATTATCATTTCGTTGATTTCTCTGTTGTATACATTACCAGCAGAAAGCAACGAAATTTCGTCAACAATCAGAATACGTAAATTCGCCCAGTGATTGATTATCACTTCCTTGTTTTCCATTATCCCCAAATACACCCAATTTCAAACAGAAAATAAAAAGTATGACAAAGAATGGAAGATTTAGAGGTCCTAAGGGAGGTCCGCGTTGATTATCAGCGATTCCCCCAAAGTTAAAAAGGTACACGATTCCATACATTTCATTTTATACATCGAAAATTTAATACGATTGAAATTTCCATAGAACACGATCCAACGGTTGATCCAACGCACGAGTAATGAATACAGGACTTTATGGAACAGCTCACAATTTGCGTCTGTCGGTACAAATAATCCGCTGCGCTACGAACTATAAGCCGTAAACGAAAGAATTGAATTATTATAATAAAGAAATGGAAACAACACGTTCGAAAGCAGATGTCATTAAAGCCATTGACGAAAGTATGGGACAAGTAATACACAATCACGGCGAGTATCTGGGACCTAAAGTTTGCATTGTGTGCGATCGTTTATTATATATCGATAAAATTCATTGGTTAAGTCGAACGAAACTCATAAATCGCAAAGACGTATTAATGCCTATCGTGACCATTCCCGAAACTGTCCAAAGTTTTTACAAATATACTGGCAAGGGCTTTCATGAAAATATGCGGTACATGATGTTATCACCACTTGGTTGTTACAACGAGGAAAAACGAGAATTTGCAGTATGTCCGACCTGTCATTCCGACTTATATAAATATGTTGTGCGCCCATATTTCAGTCTAGCAAACAATTTCGCATTTGGTGATGCTCCAACAGAATTAACTATTTTGAACGAAATCGAATTAGCCTTGGTAGCTCGCTGTCGTATATCTGGTCATATATTCAATTTTCATGGTGGTAGTCACAAATGCATTACAGGCATGCACTCTTTATATGATGTGAATCTTGCGCATGTCGAGGGAAGTTTAGAGCACATGGAGCGAATGGGCTTTCCAAAGGTGATTGCATGTGTCATATCAGGACCATTCACGAAAAATCAGAAAAAACACATTCGCCAAAAAATGACAATAAACAGAGACAATGTTGTTGCCGCACTGCAATGGTTACGAGCCAATAACATACATTACAAAGATATCGATCAGAACATGATAAACAGTATACCACAGCCAACGGTTATCGATACATCAGAGCAATGCAATTCCGAAAACAATAACGTGGAGATGAGCGAAACATATACATTTGTGTTCCCAGATGCGACATGCAATACTGCAAATGCTGGATGTGATAACACTCAACAATTAAAAGAAATACTACTAGAACTAAAGAAGAAGGGAAATGACTTCTCGTTAGCATCTTACTCCACAGACAATATCCTACGTGATTTCGAAAGTCATACTTTAGAGAAAGCATTCCCATTGCAATTTCCATATGGTATAGGAGGCCGAAATGACCTACATTGGGATAACAATGATCAACCAAAAGTCGAAGCCCTGGAACAATATATAGAGTATCTGATAGACCGCGCCACACCAACCTTTCAGACTCCGACATTGCTCTTGATTTTATGTAACGTTGTGTTTAGGAATCGCATTATGAGACGAAGTTGTTGGCAGGTCACAGCAAAAACGTCCGACGAACTTTTCGTACAAAATGTTGCAACATTAGACCCAAGTAGATTGTCACATGCTATCGAAGCAGAAATCAACGGGACATCAAATTTCGACAACACAAGTAAAGACTTGCTGCAAAGTATTCGAACTGTGTGTCGTGCCCTACCGCATACCAACGAAGCTGCAAGAGACGCCCGAGGCAATATATATTCACTAATGCAATGTTTTGGACTCCCTGCGATTTTCTTTACTGTGTCGCCAGATGATTTACATAATTTACGAATGCAAATATATTTTAACAATCCATGGGATCTCGGAAAAGATTTTATAAACATATCTGACGAGGAAATGAAAGCAACATATAACAAACGTGTCGAATTTCGCATTGCATACCCAGGTTATGGAGCTTACGATTTTGAGCAGGTTATTGCTACTGTAATTAAGCATGTCATAGGTTGGGATATCTCGAAAGGAAAAAGTTGTGAATTTGGTGGCCTTTTTGGAATAGCCGAAGCATTCAATGCAACAGTCGAAGAACAAGGGCGAAAGAGTTTGCATGCACACTTTGCGGTTTTTCTCAAGCGCTGGAATGCCATGTTACGCGCATTAGCTACTAGCCAATCAAGAGAAGAAATAAGGAAATTGATAGAAAACATCGAAACATTCTTTGACAGCATAGGATCGACAGAACTTATCAATGATAGCAAAGCAATAAAACATATGTGTCCATCTGCAGGAGAAAATGAGATGTCACTCGAAATAGTATCTGATGCCAAATTACGCGCGTTACGCCATCAGAATGGTTGCACATATTATCAGGGAGTTTTCGCAGAATGTCCAGGTTGTACTAAGACGCTCACTTGCGAAGAAGCTGCATCCAACTACTTGAACTTACAACCTGATCTGGGAACAATCGCTTCATTACCTGATACATACACGGGCAGACTGGAATCTATTAGAATGCAAATGATGATACCTTTATTTGACGTGAATCGGAACAATGCTTTGATTAATGCTCTTGTTAACTTACACGCAAGCAAACACCGCAAGCCATGTTTTAGTAAGTCAAAAGAATGTCGACATCGCTATCCACAGTTACCACTCAGACGAACGACATTGGAGACTTTTCAGAAAATTGATTGGTATGATTGGAAAGGCGTCAGTGTAGAACAAGATATTTACGAAATGAAAATCAAAAGAAGAAAAGAGGATTTGTACATGAATGTCTATTGTCCTGTTATTTCCGAAAGTTGCTTCACATGCAATTCCAATATATCATTAATTTTCAATGGCCGGTTCGGTATATATATGTCAAATTACTTAAGCAAGGGAACACAAGAGGACGACAGCGACAGTTATAGGAGAATGATTGAAACCGTAAAGCGACGTTTCACAAAACAAATGTATGAAGTCGAACGATCTGAAACAATGTCACGATTGATGTCTTGTGTTTTTGCTCATACACGTGCCCATACAATAAGTGCGCCCATGGCTCGATTTTTAATCCGTCACAAGAATAGATTTCTGTTCTCTCATGAATTCATGCCTATTCCACTCGACACACTGTTGCGCATTATAACCGACAAGCCTTTTTACGTGAGGATACACCAAAGGCCAAAACATGCATTCTTTGTTAGTAAAGCATTCGATTATCTTTATCGGCCGCAAATACTAGAAAATATATCAGTATATGAATTTTTTCTACATTATGAAAGTGTGAATATAAAGCATAATAAGAAATACCAACTACTACATTTTATGAAACCACATCCGCAAATTGCAGACAGAGCACTTCGACATCACAACCGACATATTGTACCAAAGTACGCTTGCTGGAAGTGGCCAAACACCTTAAAATTTGGAGGAGATATATTCAGAAATGACACAATAAATAATAAACAGGCCGACATTATGGATATGTATGCAAAATGGACTCTTGTCATGTTTCAACCATTTCGTGTACATAGCGACCTCGTGTTAAATAACTGCTATCGAATGCGACTTCTACAATGTTCTTCAGCTTCCGTGCCGTCTCTATATTCGCAATGGCGGACAATCTTGTGTAACATTCAGAACATTCGAAATAATGGAATAGTTGCTCCGAGCACAGACCTATTGGAATCACGAAGTGCTATGTTTCAGCCAACTACAAAAGGACAACGGAAGAGCGACGAAGATTCAAATACGAAAGACAATCTTGACGAAGACCTCGATAAATACATTGAACTGAGTCAGCACATGGAATATGATGAATTTGACGAATTAGATGAATTTGAAAAGTATGTACTTGACAAGGAAAACCTAAGTTTCGTCAAACTTTGCAAGAAAGGTGCACACAATAGCGGCTCAGATTTTGTGATCGATGTAGAAGAACCCAAACCAAATACATTCATAACTACTTTGGTGGCGCCCTTGCCAAATACAACAACCGAAGAAGAATTGAATTGTTATCATAAGAGAGGAACTGCAGGCATGACTAGTCTGATTGAGGTCGCAGCAAAACGCAAAGTTCGTATTGTCGAAAATCAACAGGGTGAGATCTGTAGGTACCCAATGGCTAACGGAAGTGTGAGCTCAATGATCGAATGGTCGAAAGCTGCAAAATTGGACAAAGAACAAAGTTTAGCATTTTACACACTTATTGCAACATTTGTGCTAACTTATTACGAAGAATCCCTTGCACAACTTCACATTGATGGACCAAACAGAGTCAACGAGGAGAGACATAGACGAAGAAGCACAAATCGCAACACCATCAATCGTCATATCAACTTACTAAAAGCCATGAATGGTCAGTCCAACTTGTGTTTGTTTCTTACGGGTGCAGGTGGATCCGGGAAGTCGTACGTCATCGAGCATGTTTTATCATATGCCAATGAATACTGTGATAATATCGCAGTTCCGTTTACAGATCGCACTATCGTGGTTACTGCATTGACCGGAGTTGCGGCAGTTCTTATCAAAGGCGAAACCCTGCATTCCGCTGGTTATGTATATAACAGAGAAATCAATGAAAAGATGATCAATCATTGGTCGGATTCGCGTCTTTTGATTGTTGACGAAATTTCATTCGCCGACAAAGAATTACTGGAGCAAGTCGATGCCAATATGAAAGAATTAAAACAAAACCATTATAAACCGTACGGTGGCTTGAACATTGCTTTCATGGGCGACTTCCGACAATTGGAGCCCATCGGTCAGGATCCACTCTACCGAGATTACGGGAATGCAATATGGTATGAATGGATAAACTGTTTCATTGAACTGAAAGGCAATCATCGAGCTAGCCAAGATCCAATGTATGCAGCTCTTCTGGAACGATTTCGCAATGGAACGCCCAGTCAAGAAGACATAGATACTATCAACAAAAGAGTGGTCAAGGTGGACACAGAAATACCCAATGACATACAATATGCGTGTCCATCGAATAAAGATCGATGTGCGATCAACAATGCAATTTTCACGAAACATATCATAAAGACACACTCGAAAGTCAAAGAAGATCCCATACCAAAGCACACCATCATGATCGGAGCAGATGACATTTTTCATGTTTCGAAAATAGACAAAAAGAAAAGAGCTTTCGGGTTGAAACGATTATTGTTTGAACGATGTTCAGAATCCGATTGCACACTTTCGGGACAAACTCGCCGAATAGATCCATTGTTGAAGTTATACAACGGTTGCCCAGTCATGCTCATTTTCAACACAGATGTGAAAACCGGTGAAGCAAATGGCTGTTCTTGTACAGTGACATCGATCGTATTGAAACATGGTGAAACAATTCAAAAACGATGCGTGGATGGGTATTGGGTCAACTTTGTTGGGGCGAGTCAAGTCTCACATATAGTTGTCACCTCGGACTTACACAGAAATCAAACATTCGTTCTCACATCTTCGAAACATGCAGTGCGAGTACGTTTCCCACGTCCATCATCTCTATCGACAGATACAGGCAACACATCATTCATATCAATCAGGTTGCGGCAGTTCGCGTTGAATGTCAACCATGCGACAACTGGGCACAAATTACAGGGAAAAACACTGGACAAACTTTTCATAAGTAGCTGGAGCTACTCAACCAATTGGCCATATGTTCTCCTCTCTCGTGTGAGGACACTTTCTGGTCTATACCTTCGAAAGGAGCTCATGCCAGCGACCGGGAAAAAAGCAAGGGATTATTCCATGCCCAAAGAACTGGATAGGATGCTACGAATCTTTAGGAGAGACAAACAACCAAAGGCATTTGAAGAATTCGACCCTGTGGACATATGTCTACAATGCGAACAGCTGCGGAGTTCATTATCCGAATAATGTCATATAGAGAGTTTTATGAGATTGAAAAGTCATTCGATGAAAATAATTTTAAG
>OOEC01000115.1_pt1 | contig 10793 bp, 5 predicted proteins | sample 1670421 | NCBI WGS metagenome assembly OOEC01 (sample SAMEA98148418, study PRJEB22522) | marine metagenome | biome: marine biome; feature: marine water body; material: sea ice | place: Arctic Ocean | collected 14-Sep-2015 | depth 1.435 m
AAAACGCGCACTTTCTACACCATAATTTTGTACCATAATTACACTAGTCTAGCGCCTCAAAATCACGTAAGGGAATTCTCTCGTCTTTCTACATGCCTATTTTCATGCACGAAATTTACATACCAGAAGTACACCCCACTTCTGCTTCTGCGTAAATACCTCCCAATAGATACGCATGCCAAATACCTCCCCAAAAAGTTTCAATATATATGTCTAACGTAAATGTGTGCTACAAAATCAAAGGCAATTAAGTGTTGTCCTAATTAAATCCAATACATCCGCCCTATAATATACGCATCAAATGGAATGAAAGTTATACCAATTACAATTCTACCAATTCATTATACAACTCCGGACCGTCGTCTAGGATCGTGATCCTTGTTCGTTTCGTGCCAAGGCCATAATGTTTGATTGCATAGTCAAGAAACAACACTTCCATTGCCTTTGATGCATTGGTGTCACGCTGCACCCGGACCCGCTTGCAGATTGAATCGAACTGCTGATAGGCATCGTTGCTCCATCCCTTGAAACTACATTTCCCTCCACAGTTCTCTCCACGTGAATCAGTCCATTTGGCAGGCCGGTTTTCGGTCCACTTATTCCAGTAGTTCAATAGGCATAGTTCAGCGAAGGCTTCGTCTGTGACGGAGATCTTGCCTCCATCAGTGATGGCACATGCCATTTTGTCTTTACTTGTCCACACCTTCTTTCCAGCCACACAGGGCAGTAGCCGATCGAAAAACAGGTTGAAGTAGTCCTGTTGTAATAGATTTGTTTGCTCTCGAATATTGACAAAGGCTTGTGCTTGAACTTCCTTGGTCTCTTGCTCTCCTAAAATGGCTGTGATGGCAGAAGCGTTAGATCATGTGGGTGACGGTTGTTCCAATATTGTCGACATTTTCGAAACATTGCTTACCTTTTATTTCCGTCTTTAGATCCTGGGATACATTGTTGCGCTTGTTGTTCAACGCATCACGAACGCAATGTGCATAAGTAGCCGACCATTCGCGCTGCATTTCGATAGGAACGTTGAGCTTGTTAGATAAGTATTTCATACATTTTTCCTCCATTGCCATCGTCGTGATAAACTTTACTCGTTTGAACAAGTCTTCTTTTACCATCTTCCGTATCTGCATAAGTTCATACTTGTCCACCCCTCCCATCTTGGAGATATTCCTTATTTGACTTGCCAGCATTCGGTTGCGCGCTTCCAGTTTGGCGACGCTTTCTTGAAGAGTATCGATTGTATCCTTTGTGTTGATACTAAGTCGGTTGTTCACGCCTGCCGTTGTCGGTATCTCGTCGGTCCTACCATTGATTCTAGTTAGTACTTCCACCGAACCCTCCTCTTCGTCTTCTGAAGCCGTCGTGCTTGTGGTATCTGTATCGTGACTGACCGTATTGGCCCTCGTGCCTATCTTCTTTGGGCCTTCCGGACTAGTCTGTTTGTCTTTAGTTATGTTAGTCTTATTCCAATTGTACGGAGTTACAATATGTTCACTGTCGCTTTCTGAATCAGTTTCGGCGCGCTTACGCCCGGCTAAAACCTTGGTAGTCTTACCCACCCCCTTGTTAGCCGATAGCTTGCGCCTCTTCAAAGCAGATGTAGGTGCCATGGTTGCTACTATATTGTCTTTTGTGGATCTTTTCTACTACGAAGATCTCTCTATTTTCCTGGCGGTTCCAACCACATCCGCGCCCAATATTGGATGCAAATTGCGGCGCGATTTCTGGAGTACATATTTCTACAACCAAATTACGTACGTAGAAAAGATTGTAAAAATAGTACTAGACTTATCCTATAATCTGATTGGCCTGTTCACGTCATAATCTAGATAATTTTAACAGTATCTTTTGTACGTTATATACGTGTATGTAGTATTTCGTGTAGGGCGGGTAGGAAATCGTTTCCTCTCTTTCTATTGGCTGTTTTTTACTTTTCCTGCGGTACTTATTCTACAGCAATCCTGGTTATATATCCAAGTTGATCCCTAATTGTCGTTGGTCCAACTCATCTTCACTGTGTGACGTTGTCCCAAACGACGATATATAATATTTAGTTATAATGCTTATTACTTAACCAGTATTACTTACTGATATTATTTATATACTTAGCGTCGATCTTACTTCAGTGTCCCATCTAGTCTCTCTGCACGTCGCTACGATGTCGTATGTCTGACCGGGTACATGTGTGACATTTGTTGATTCCCGCCATTAAGTAATCGAAATGTAGGACATTCTTCTGACGCTGTTCCCTCGTTCTTCGTTATTAAAATAGTTAGAGGTAGGCCTCTGACGTACGCAAGGTACCCATAAATACCTAGTTTCCCACGACACAAAATTTTCGGTGTATGTTCCACCAAAGTTTCCAAGAACTGCCATAATTTTTGTGTAGAGCTGGTATCAGATTACCCCTAGCCATCCTTCAAAATTCGGCCAACAGCCACAGCTCCCAAGCAGAAACTCTCCCACTTTCTCATTCACATCCTCAAATCGTCTACAACACCTAACAATCAACTAGGAGACCACACTTTTCTCACACTTTTCTTCTCAGCTTGACTTCGTTGTTATTTGTTCGACCAAAACGTGTTAGTCCTTGCACTGGGTCCAGCTGCGGATTCCAGTAAGTAAGGAAACTTCGTTTTTGGGTAGTTACCATTTGTAGTTGCCGAAGGCAGGAAAGACTCCTTGTCATACTTGGAGACCTGCTGGGTTGCCTCTCATACCGGTACCGAACTAGACTTCGAGTCGACTGGAGGATAGTGGGATAGTGGCCTTCTGGTTGATTGTTTTGGGGTTCTACAATGTCGAATAATTTTCAGCAAAGGATAGAGGAAGAGGGAAAGAAGTTTGACAAGGAGCGAGTACAGGCCCCAGGTGATCCCATTGCCGGAACCTCACAAGAGACCCCGGAGTCCTTTCAGACGACAACGCCGATATCAAAGGAGGACGAGGGCGGGAAGTTGGATAAGGATCGAAACGAGGCAGCTTCAAGTGATCACGTTGACGGAACCGTCGGAGAGATGCCGGAGTCCATTCAGACCGAGAAATCGGCAACCACTGAGGCGGTGGGAGAGAAATTTGACAAGGACCGAAAAGAGGCTGCTCCACGTGATCCGCTTGACGCAAACGCACCAGCAACGACGGGGACAATCCAGCTTGCGAAATCGGTATTGACTGAGGAGGCGAGAGAGATGGTTGACAAGGACCGAAAAGAGGCTGCACCACCTGATCCCATTGACGGAACCGCACAAGAGAAAACGGCGACCATGGAGACCGCAAAATCGATCGAGATAGAGGTTCCGATGGAGGAGAAGACCGTACCTGGCAAAGCCTCTACACCTAAGGCTCCGACGGTTTATGATTCAAGCGTCAAAGACGACGTTTCAGAAAAGACGACGCTATCAGCTCCAAGTCCAACGACAGAAAATACCAGCATACTCCCGTCAAACCCAATCAAAACTTATAACCAAAATGAGCAAATGGGCCTGGAGCTAGAGAAGGCGATCTTGGATTCGAGACGGAATATGGAAAACCGCATAGAAGGCCTACGCACTCAAGCAGAACTCCAAGCTCCTCTTGATACAGTCGATGATGTAGGGAACGAAATTGGTTTGCGATCTGTCCCTGTACCCCCCGAAGATGATGCAATGTCTCCTAAGAAGGTGGACGAACTCGCAATTTCGATTCCACCAGCGGAAGAGTCAATACCCGCCGCATCCGATGATTCGCTTGTAGTTCCCACCGTGTCATTATCTGCATTGTCACAGACGCCATCCATTCCCAGTCCGCAGCCAACCAATAATCGACCAAGGACTCGTTCTTCACCAAACGATGAACCGCTGGACACGGTGGGCAAGTTACCCACGACGCAATCTAACCCCAGGCTGGGTCCACCGGGGGATAATAATGGACCAGTGACGCGATCATCACCAAACAAAGAGTCCAATGAAGTTCGGGCCACCGTTGCGCAGGAGTCCTTTACTTATCCGGAAGGATACTTGGACGGTCTCGTCGGCCTAACTAGGACTCGCAAAGTGGAATTCCATAGGTACCAAAAAAGAGGTTCCAACAAGTGCACCCAAGAGTACCTCGACCACGCCTACGATATTGTGTATGACTTCCGTAAATGCGACATTCGCACTTTGCATGTAATCAAGAAAAAAGAGGACGAAGCAGACTCAGACGAGGACAATTCGCACAAACTTGGTCCATCTGATCAAGCTATGAAGATTGTCGTCAAGCCAGAAATAAACACTGGTCCCTTGACCGAATCAGAGTACGTTTTGGTGACCGGATTTCCACCTGCTGCGAACGAAATGGCGTACTGCGAGAAGGACTGTCTAGAATGTATTCATGGTGATGGGCCAGTTGACATTGGTTGCGATTTTGCGGCGGTGGATAAGATGGTGCTGTCCAACCTTACGCGCGCCTCTTTTCAATACACTGATTATCTGCTCCTTCTGTATGGTTTCAAAGGATTTTTGGACCAGTGGTTAACCTTGGACATTCTTCAGTTCTACCAGTGCTGGGTTTCACGCTCTATTGGGAGCTACCCAGAGAACATATTTCTCCTGCCAATGGACTATTTTCAGGCCAACATTGACGATATCTTTGAACATTACTGGTCCGGACACGATCCCCCATTCAAGAAGAGCTTTATGAAACGGATGTGGAGGTATGTCCACCCAGCAAGCTACAAACGCTACAAGAACAATACGTCGAAAGCCAAGTCCGGTTCAAGTCAGCATCCAACAGATGATTCACCGGCTGCTCCCTGGAACTACGACATTTTCAAGCGGAAGGTGATTTGCTTTGGTGCCAAAAACATAGGTCACTATGCCATGTTTGCCGCCCTCAATCCGGGCACGCTGGTTTATGGTGACGAGACCAACAAACTGGAGTGTGGTCTTGCCTCGTTCAACAGCATTGGTAGCAGAGAATCGCCACTTCCCAGAGAGACTGAATTCCTGAACTACATCTACTTTCTGCTCAACGTCTGTCACGCCATTCACTCGTGGGTGTTCGAACAAGACGAGCTTGATACCGAATCCATAAAAGAGCCCCCTCTTGAGTCGATTTTCGATTCTTGTGTAAAAGACACCAAAAGCAAAAAGGGAGGATTCTTCAATGTTGGGAATATGCGTCCAGAAAGTATTCCTTCCGCTCCACACCAAGCCGATTCCTGGAATTGCGGGGTCTACACGAGTCTCACCTGGACTATGTTTGTGGCTGTAGAAAGAGACACCCCAGCGCTTTGGAGGGAAATCAATACACTGGCCGACCTCGACTCTAAGATTGTGAGACCGTTTTGGGACCTACATGAAAATAAGGAGGATCGAATGGTGAATTTCCGTTACAGGATGTGCCGGCTTATGGAGTACTTTTTAAGCACACGCCTTGACACCAATCAACGCAGCGTTCTAGCTGTTGGCCGACACCCACTACCAGATGATTGGGTCTTTCCGGAAACGCGGCCAAAGCGTTTGTTATTACCACCATGGGCTGGTGGACCTATCCCAACATTGTATCTTCCTGCGGATACGCATTCGGCCGACCAACTAAAAGTGTTGGAAGGGCATGATGTTCAACCAGAAGGCAAAGCGGAAACAAACGAGGTTAAGGAGATAAGAAGCGAAATCCAGGAATATCTCATTCTCCCGTTCGTTGATCACACTGGAACTTGCAGAAAAAACTTGGAGCTGTACCGGCTAGCATTTGAGTCCTGGGCGGCGAACCCAAACAAGGCGCGTGGTAAAAATCTGAAGCGTCGGAAAGGATTGTTCACGAGGTATTTTACGGGGACCTACCAGGAACGGTTTCGAGAGTATGTTACCAATGATGAAATTGCAGAGGATCATGGTGTTTGTGAGGAATGCACCATGATCGCGGACAGGAATAATGTTTGCGTGTTCTGCGATGCATGCGTGCATCCAGTACCAAGCTGTAGCCAATTCAGGAGTGGACAACTGACATGCCTGGAGTGCTTTCGATCACATGTTTCCTCCCGTCCCAAGTTCGTGGACACGACCGCGAGCATATTCGCTTCGATGGAGGATCCAGCAAATGCACCTCCAATGGACGACAATGAAGAAGATCAAAAACCCGCCGCAAAGGTGGTGAGTGAGGCAAAGAATAAAAGAAAATCGCTCGATTTGCCGTTGCATTCTAAATCGATTGGAAAGACACCCAACATCGATTTTAACGACACTGAGTCCGACGAGGAGGATCAGGACCCCGGTGAAAGTAAAGACTTGATAACCACCCTGAAGACGCTGCAGATTCGAAGTGAAAAAAAGGCAAGACAGGAAAGACGTGCGCGAGGGAAAAGGGAGAGAGAGATCCCTGATGAGGTCGATGTGGAGGTGTTGAAGGCCGCAAGAAAGAAACAAAGAGCTGCCAGGAAAATCGAAATCGAAAAGGAGCTACTCGTCAAAGAGGCCCGGGCTAAGGAGAAGAGAGCCGAAAAGGAATTTGCTAGGAGTAGGCTTGGAGTAGAAGAAAGAAAAATGGAAAAGTGTCTGGACCTCTTAGCCGTGAGTTGGAGAAAGGGTGCTAGGCGCAATGCCATACAGAGAGCAAAAGATGAATTGTCCAGGATTTGGCCAGAAACAGGACAGACAGAGGTCACAGACAGGGAGGTGACGGAGTTAGTCAAACTTCGTTACCAGCCAAAAAACGAAGGCCTTGGAGTGATGATGGCCCAGTATCATGCGTTGCAAATGACTTCCGTACCAGGAGAGGAAGAAGGGACAATGGTGAAGAAAACAACTCTTTTGAAACGGTTGAACCCGTCATGGATAAATCAACGGTTTGATGCGAAATTCCTTGCCATGGTTCGGACCGCATCCACGCGAATTAGTTCCTTTAATAAATGGATCTATATTCCAGTTGGGGATGCCCGTGAGGACGACAAAGCACCGGCCTATCTCGTCACGAATGTCGAAGTACACTACACTCAAAAGAATCATGATACCTGTCTCTACAAGAGCGTCGCTTCAGCTATGCATCATCTTGAGAAGAAACATCTGGCTTCTGTCATATCCTCAACGGCCACACAGCACATGTACACGCCAGTTGATGATCAGTTGAACAATTTGACTTATCTCGTTCAAGAAAAAGACTGCGATGTGCTTGTGACGAAGTGGATGACGAGGCAGAGAGTTGAGAAGTTGAAACTGAATATGCAGAGGTCCGATCGTTGTGCAATAGTTTTGATTCCACTTGGCGGCGACGGTGGTATTGGTCATGCCGTCACCATTGTTGGGGATCTTATATTTGACAGTACTCAAACTCATGCTTTGAGATTCGGAAAGGAATCTTTGGATTGGTGTTGCGCCAATGATCATGGTTTTGACCGAATCTTCATGGCAATCAAATTTTCATGGAGAAAACATATCACGTTTGAAATATAACTTATATTTATACATTTTAAACCATTCCGCCATGGCACATAGCTATATAGTCCGAAAAACAGTCAGACCAAGTATGAACAGGTCGAACGAAAACAAAATCGCCTGGTCGGCCTCCTAGGTTAGGTATGCCAGAAATGGGTTGGTCAATCGATTCAACGGGAACCAGGAAGAGGTTAGACGCGCGAACAGAACGTCCGTCTAGCCGTCGTTTCTTTTCTTGCTGGGTTGTCAAGCACTTGCTTCCCTTCACAACCAGCTCAGTGCGTCGTGCAGGATGTGGTAAGGGATTCTCCAGTGACTCAATAAGGGCAAATAGACCAGTTGATGGTATAGTCATTTCACCCCCAACGTCGATACCCACCATTTCCTCAGTGACTTCTAGAAAAAATACAATTTGACCCGGAATACAAACACGATCCTCTGATGATTCCTCCGTATTGCTTCCGGACCAATCAAATGTAGCCCAATCATGCCACTGGTTGTGTCCGCGGTAGGCTGGATGAGCACGGAACAAGTATTGATCATGACGTTTGTGTTCGGTGCAACCCTGAACGCGGGTCCCAGGTGTCAATTTGGAAAACACATGTCGGGTAAGCCAGTCAGTATACTGTTGATGGTACGGCTCGGAGATAGATTTGGATTTCCATTCGAAGGAAACAACATTGGTATCACCCTCGCATCCTTCCGATACCTCGAATACAAAACGAGCACCCCGAAACAAATCTGGCGTCACTACCGCAGATTTGGGAACAGCATTGGTATCTATCTGCAATGCGTCCGCAGCGAAATCAATTATTAGATTTTCAACATACCGTTGTGCCGTCTGTACCTCGAAACTCTCCGCTCGCATCTGAGTGTGTTGGCTTGGTGCCTTAGCATTGGGTTTGTGATTCGATTCAGGGGGTCCAGAGTCAACATTGGCGATAACACCAAAGTCTATCATGTTCTCGGAAAAGTGACAGGGAAGGTGGAGTTTGGGAAACTTAGAACCGTTTCCATGTTTTCTTTTAACCGTGGTCTTGAACATCATCATCAACTTCTGTGTAGCGAGTTGTGATTGCTCAACTTCAAGACGTGGAATCGAAGCTTTTTTCAACCAGTAACGCCAGCCTAAAAGTAACTCAAACAATCGAATCCATTGATGTAGTACTGTCACGGAAATCTTGGAAAGAAACATCAAACGTGATTCTTCCATGACACACATGATGAGTACTACAAGCACGACTCCTTGATACTCATGACCAGAAAGCTTCGTGCCGCCAGTCACACCAAAAGGGAAATATGTTCGAGGTAATTGTCGATCACTCTGGTGACTCAAGAAACGTCCAATACGCCGTGCCATGGAATCCAACTCCATCAGGATTTTACAGGGCGCTTTGCTCTTCGGATTCATACCCAGACATATGAAGAAACCTTCCAACCCATATTTGAAGAGACCTAGATCCACAACATGTAATGGCTCACCAGGCGTCATTCCATGAATACCACGGGGGTTATGACCAATATCCAATTTGGGATTGTAAAAGGCATTCGTCAAAGAATGTTGGGACATGGCTTTTAACCCCTCAACGTCATTTGACGCCACGAGGGAATGGACGGCATCTGGCATTACATGTTTCCATGGGTAAAATGCATTGTCACAATCCATGGTTGGGATATCACAGTGACGACACACACGCTTTACTTGTAAAGCCCGACTATTGTAGCGTCCACAGAGCTTGTCATGACCCTCGGTGTCACCAATGATAAACATGAGGAACACTTTGAGGTTCACATTATATTGCTTTCCACGGTAGGAGAAGGAAAATGGAATGCCACCTTTGCTTTGAAGCCTCACAACTGATGCAAGCATGGCATCCAGAATCTCATGATACATTCGAAGTTTGGTGAGACTGTTCATCCTGAACTTATTCTCATTCTTGGATAGAAGATAAAGATTTGGAATGTAACCCAAGGGTCTCCACGCCTCTGCTTTGTTCCTGGTGGTAACGTTCCATATACCGAGAGTAGCATACCCAGGTTCCAGGGAGCAACGACCGTGCTGGTCAATACAGATGCGGTCGAGGTACATTATTAAGGGACACAATACATCATTGGGTCTGGTGCAGAGATTGCCATAAGCAGAACGGAATACCTGTCCCGTGTCAACATCGGCAATAGTCTCTACTGTAGAAGGTGGGGGGGCCAGGGGGTTGTCCATGTCAGGGAACAACATATTTTCCTCTACCATCAAGGATGATTTCAGTAGTGATTGAATCATGACTTCTGCCTCGTGAAGAACAACAGGGTAGGAGCGACCATTCATGTGTTTCGTGAGAGTGGTCGGGTACAACTTATGAAGGCGGAATCGGTTGGCAAAATGTCTAATTGCCGTATCCCGTTGACGAAACGTAGAACTGGAATTAACAACTTTAGAAGAACACGCATCTGCAAATATATCCATCACGGATCGGTAGGCATAGTTCGGAGCTCCGATCGCACGCAATAATTTCAAAAGCCGTAAGGACATCAGTTCTTCTGAAGTATATTGGCCCCTAAGACGGTCGGTGAACTGAAGAGAAATGTCTTCGTCGTCCACATCAAATACGTTCGTGGAGGCCTCCGTGATAGCATCATCCTCTTGGAATCCAAATGACTCATCTGTGTCAGCAAGCATTATGTCTTGTCTGTCTTCTGTGTCCAGCATGGTACGAGAGTCGACAAGACCATTGTCGGCCAGCTGTCGAGACAAGTGATTATCCAGCTCGTTACGGTGATTATAAAGGGACTGCAGCGTCGCGGAATCAACGTTGATGTGAGCTTCCTCGGGAGATCCTTGCGGGTGTTCAAACGCAGACGGGTCGTCATTCTGTTGCCATATGTGTTCCATGTCTTCGTCGGCATGTGGTGCGTCGAGCTGGACAAACGATTGGTGGAAGGCAGGATTTTGACACGTGATTCCATCTAAAATAGGTAGAGACTTCTGACGGCAGGCCGGGCGATGAGACGTGTGTTGGGCAAGACCACGGAGAGTTTTGCAAACATGGTTGCATTGGGGGCAAAAAAGGATGGGTTGATCGCTCATGATGCAAATTATGCGGGTGAGTTTTCTAATGCTGTTGTAACAATGTATCTAACCGCAGTATGACTTATTTCATTGGTTGGGGCTTGTCGAATGCTGTTGTATCACAGTATCAAGCCATTATCACTTGATAATTCCTTATGTAAATATGTGACATAAAACAGGCTTAAATATAGGCTGCTAATGAGGGTGAAATAAATGTGCATTTGGGGAGGCTTTTTGTGGACGTGGAAATCGGACATACGAACGAGGTACCAAGCGCGTACGTACGTAAGAAAACCATGTAAATTCCTCCGTAGATGCATGTATTAACAGCC
>OOEC01000116.1_pt1 | contig 10696 bp, 4 predicted proteins | sample 1670421 | NCBI WGS metagenome assembly OOEC01 (sample SAMEA98148418, study PRJEB22522) | marine metagenome | biome: marine biome; feature: marine water body; material: sea ice | place: Arctic Ocean | collected 14-Sep-2015 | depth 1.435 m
GGCGGTCATGCCGGGGGTTGCGTTGCCCGGGCGCGGGGCGGTAGTTCACCAGCATGTTGTATGCGTTGGTGAGGTCCTCGGGATACTGGTCCAGACCACGGGTCATCTAGGTGCACGATTTTGTTATCCTGTACGAGCTTGGTTATAATTATCTCCTGCCTTGTTAATATTTTTTACCACATATGTTATAATTTTTACTACCCTTGGTATTTTATTTAACCGTTTTTAGTATTTATTTAACTAAGTCCGGTTGTTCTTAGTACAGTACTATGTAAAATCGTTAACAGGGAATGTGTTGTTTACCAGTACATCGGAGATTATTAAACAGAGTTTTGTTCCTATTTGAACTTGACTCCGCATTGTTTTTAATAACGTCGGCCATTGTGCTACCAACCATGTTTGCTCTATAATACAATAGGTGGTTGATTGGCTTTACATACTTGGTAATCGTTTATACTAAACGTGTTTTGTTTTACACACTACGGTCAATTGGTCTAACATACTTCGTTATTAATATTCAAAGATTGTTTTCTACTATTACTACGTTAGTTATATCCGGTTACCATACATTGTTGACACTATAACGAGTGTTGTTTGTTGTTATTACAATGAGATTTGATGTGATGGTGACTATTGGTTATTTTTTACTATATTTTTACAGGCGCAATGTCTGCTGTTGCTGTGTCGTCGCTACTATGAGAACTATCATCTGAGGGGACCGTCTCATCGCTTGTATCCGTTGGTTTTCGTACTTCATCGTCCCATAACAAGTGTACAGCCGTGACCGCAACAAATTCTTTCTTTTCCTTTTTCTTGCTACTACTAACCTGTTGTTCCTTGATGAATTTCTTTATGAAATTGGGACGTCGTTGTCGGTCCTTTTGTACCATCTGGAATAACGCGTTGTAGCGTTCGATTCCCGTAGTAGTCCAACCTTTTGATTTGGTTGATTGATGAAGCAAATATCGGATGCCGCCATGGGTATACAGTGGTGCGATGTCGGAATCACACTGCCTGGTTCGGTCACCGCGGCGTTGTTTAGGGATGCCTCCTGTCTTCTTGTAGATGTCCGTCCAACGATCGTAGCTATTTTCGACTAGTAGGAGGGCAAATGCCTCATCACTAATCGTGCAGACGGTATCCGAGGACGACGTATCACCATTAGCGTGTTGTAGGCGCTGCCGAAATATCTCTGGCCCCACGACGGCTGGTACGAATCTCAAAAAAAAAGCGGTGTAGTTTTTTTTGTTTTTACGTCCTTTACAAAAAGCTTCCTTACCAGGACGTGAGTCGTCGCTAACTGTGTCATTAAGCCAAACTGAAAAAAATGTTAGCATAAATTTTTTTAATATCAACATCACGATTGGTTGGTTTAGTGCTTACCCATAAAACTCCATTTCATTTGCGTGTTTTTGCTATTACGGAGCACCGACACTTGTTTACTGATCCACTTTCTGGCATGTTCCCACCAGTCTTGTTCGGTGATATTGACTGGTGGACTACACTCCGACATGACAACACCACAGATGGACCTTGCGTCACGGCAAAACATAAGTTCAACCGTCGGATTGCACACAAACTTAATTTGTGGAAACAAACGTACACCGACTAACGCACTTACTGTAATTTCCGTGCCCCTTATTTTGGTATCAGGTGTCGAACCAACAAATAACTCTTTGGGGGGGGTATCCGTCGTTTGAAAAGGCAAATTCCCCATGCAGGCGCTACTAGCACTGTCGTCATCTTTTTGTGCCGTCAAGCTTTGTTCCTTACCACTTTTCTTCGACTTTTTGCCTGATGCAATGGAAGCTGCAATGGAAGCGCTCGGTGTACTACTAGGGGTACCAGCAGTAGTAACGGAGCCTGTAAAACGGCGTTTATGGCTGGCCCGGTCATGGTGCCTACCTGACATTGTTATTTTTGTTTACCCTAAATGTCAATAGTTTGCCAAAGCTTGGTTTTCGTGGTTGTGAAGACACTGTCATTGGAATAATACTCATGACCTTCATTCTGTGTAGGTTTTATACTGTCTTTCTTCTGTGGACACCCACTGCACGTTGTCTCTATGATTATCGTGTACAGCAGCACGCGGCCGCAGTACTAGTACTTACTTAACTGACCTTTAACGTTTGTACCTTATTTTAGTAGCTAGTAAGTACCGTAATTGGTGCACTCGAGTTCTACTTACTCAATTATTGTACTTGAGAATACGTAGACATTGTATGTTCTTTGTATGGTACTATCTCCACGATTACGGTACTTACGGAGTCTACATTACTTACACATACACGGTGAGTGTACACTATTCTAAGTAGTAAAACCTACTTACGTAAGTTGAATACTACATTTACGTAAGAAGTAGGGTTCTTGTTTTTCGTGCCCCCCTACATGCCTACCTAGCCTTTTGGTCATAAATTTCATTTCGGCTGATTTTACCCCAGATCGAAATTGTTGGGTTGGTAGTCGTTTACGTAGAATTTGTACGTAAGTAGAATCCTACCTCGAGTAGTACAGTTTTCTGTCCCGGTTCTGTACAGGAGCTCACCCTCTTTTCTTACTACCCGTTCTGCAGCACCCAAGGCAGGCCTCCTCATTTTATTGCTGCAGCAGGCATCTCGTGTCTGCCGCTGCGTTGCTTCTCCATCTTCGTCTCTACGTACGAGTGCTTCGCCCATCCCATTGGCAACGCGAACCCAAGAGTGATTTGTTCGGACAGGTATCCGGTTGTGAGTGGTCGATTGTTGGGCCAGAGCACTACACCTAAAAGCGCTTTGCTCTCGCCACTTCAACGGCAATCGATATCCTTACCCGGGATTTGTTCGGCATCTGACAATTGGTGACGTGAAGCTAGTGTGGGTTTTTTCTTCGGTGGTCGTTTGTTGAGTCAAGCTCTCTCTTCATTTGCGACGCGAACCCGAGAGTGATCTGTTCGGACAGGTATCTGGTTGTAGGTGGTCGATTGTTGGGCCAGAGCACTACACCTAAAAGCGCTTTGCTCTCGCCACTTCAACGGCAATCGATATCCCTACCCAGGATTTGTTCGGCAGGTGATTTTTGGTGACGCGAAGCTCGTGTTGGTGGGTCTGTTTCTGCGATGGCCTCTGAAAAGAGACAAATGGTAGCAGCACCCGTTGTGGTCGAGGATTTAGGGGAAATGATAGTATGGGATGGCCCTAAGAAAAGAATTTCCGATGGCCAGCCGTTCACGAAGGAGAAGCATTCCTGTCCTCGAGTCAAGACCAATCCCAAGATCGACATTCCCCTAACCTTAACAGGCCATTTGCCAAATTTAGGTACTATCACAGAGGAAGAAGAAGAGCGTCTTCAAGCTCTATATGGACGAATTGATCCAGAGACGTATCTACTTCAAAAGAATCGTTATGCCGTTAGGAACAAGTTCTACATCAAGGTCTCAGACGCCCAAACGTTGGCACCGCGGGCGTGGGTCAATGATAGTATCGTAAATTTTGTTTGGCTTCAATTGGCTGAAACGTTCAATGGTGATGTAGGAAAAGAAGGAACAAGTATTGCATTCTTTCCCTGTTTTTTTGTGACCAAGTTAATGGGCGAAGGTGGTGATGACTTGTATGACTATCAACATGTTTCCAGGTGGTCCGAGACTGTACTTGGACAGACCAAGTCGCCTCTTGATTTCGACGTTCTCCTTTTTCCAAAGTGCAGTAGTGGACATTGGTGGGTGTATGTCATGTATCCAAAGGCAAGGCACATCGAGTGCATGGATTCTTTGTTCTACAATAAGAATTTCAAGATCGACATTCAGAGCTTATGGTGGTGGCTCAACGACGATCTCCACTGTCATTGGGGATTGGAGACCCCATTGGATCAGAAGGAGTGGACTTTTACTTCCCAGCGTGCTACCGAGCATGGGGGTTTGCCTACTCAAACCAACGGGTGGGATTGTGGTTTATATGCTGTGCATGTCGGATTTGCCTTAGCCACACAAGCACCCTTCTCCGAAATAACAAAGGAAAGGATTCACCTCTTTCGCCGCAAGCTGGTGCTCTACCTATTGGATGGTGACGACACGCGTGACATAATGTTGCCAGACTATTCTTGGAACGAGAGAGTGCAGCTGCAGTCTGGCTACTTTCCAAGAGAAAGCGAACGGTTGTACCACCAGGGAGTCCCGAAATGTGTCGTGGACGTTTGTGGTGATGGAAATTGCTTGTACTACTGTCTATTGAATTATCTTGTACAGAGTGGTTATTTGAACGATACCTGGGTTAATCCAAGCCACCCTGTTGTGTGGATGCGAAAAACGATTAGGAAGCAGGCAAGACTCTTGAAATCAGACGAGTGGTTGAAGATTTCTGTCCAGGATAGTCCCGAGTTTATCGAAAGTGAGTTGGACCGGATGTACAACTCTTCAATTGATTATATGGATGGTGAAGTGATGCGGGAATCGGATGCTTACCATGGGCATAGCACCGACTGTCTGGCTTTCGCCCAAAAGTACGAAATGGTTGTTGTTCTATATCAATGCGATTCCAACCAAGAGTACGCCAGCACACTAATTTTGGATGGTAGACAGTCATCTTCCGAGTCTGTAACCTGGTTGAAGGGTATTAACCCCGCTCACGTTGCTCCCGGGCCGGCGGTATTGGAACTGGTACGGTACAAGACCGATACTGACATTTTAAGTTTGCAACATAAGTCAGGAAAGCCGCGATTAGTGCCCAAAATGATTTATGGGGTGGAGCAAGGACCAGGTCATTTCGTGTTTGTTGACCGTAGCACTCCCAAAGTGTTACTTCCGCCCGCCATGATCCAAGAAGCTGTCTTAACGAGAGGACAGGAATCCAGGATGCTAGATGCCTACAGTAACAAAGATAGTGGCCAGTCATCGAAGGAAAACAACGACTCTGGTGGTGCACCGCCACCGAACGACGCCCCAACACAGGAAGGAAATGCCGGTGGTGATGGTCCCCCACCTGGAAATAGCAGTGACGAAGACAATAAGAAGTCTGATGCTAAAAAAAGCCGTGACGACGATGAAGACGACGATGGCGACGACGATGGCGATGACGACGACGACGACGACGACAACGACGACGACGACGACGATGACGATGACGACGACGATGACGATGACGATGATGATGACGATGACGATGACGACGAAGCAAAGCTTCCCACGCCTGATTCATCACCCACTCCTCCAGTACCCGGTCCGACACCAGGAGTCCAAAAAGCTGCAGGCAAGCGTAGCAATAAATCAGGCGACTCAACAAGTTCGGAGGAAACAACTTCTTCAAGTTCGGAGGAAACAACTTCGGAGGATGAGGAACCGACACTTCCTGCAAATCCAAAACGAGGAAGACGAAAAGTACCACTGCCCATTTCGGGAAGCCGAAAACGCGGCGGAAAAACTGTACAATCAGCACGACGCAAGAGAAATAACATGACCGACGAAGAAAAGAAGAAGCGCCACAACGAGATATGTGTTAGCACCAGCCTCACTGAAACACAAAAGAAGCGTCGACTCGACCATCTGAACTACCAGGGGGATCTACAGAAAAAAAGAGCTCCCAAACCATCTAATTTGAGGACTCAATCGGACGTGGGTCGGCACTTTAACAATATGAAGGCGAGTGATGAGGTGAACGCCGATCGAACACATGAACGGCGCAGCGAGATCTTGGAGGTACTCGGATCGGACGCCAGAAAGGTCATGACCAAGGAGGCTATCTCAGCAAAAAGAAAAGAGTTACTAGAGAAGAAGGCAGAAATACGTCAGCAGGCATCGCTTCAATTTCAAAAGAGGAATGAATGGAATTTGGCGTATTCCAAGTCACTATCAAAGAAGGGACAAACAGTGGTCCGTCTACAGAGGAATCTATTGCAGGAGAAATTCCCAACCGCATCTGGGCAAATGACAGTGGAGGAAACGGAGCAGTACCGTGTTTATACAAGTACGCTTCCAAAGGAAGTAAGGAAATCATTGTTTGGCACCGACAAAATGATTGACCAACTTTGTGCTTTTCAGTATATTCCAAGAAACCCAAGGTCGACCTTGGCCCACCCACATGGCACCGTTGCATACATGAACGCCAAGAAGCTCGTCCCTCATAGGAAAAGTAAAGGAGCGGCTGGAGGGAAACCAACGGAAACAATTGTAAAGCCCCCAATCAGCATGGAGTGGATGAGGTATTGTTTCAAGCCTGACTATGTTAAGCTACTAATGAAGCATCCGAAAGCATGGCACCGTGTCGAAATTGGGAGTCCGAGTACACATTCCGGGGATCCTCCATCATCCATGGTTACAACCGTTCGCGTGGCATATCAGCAAGGCGAAAAGCATAAGTGCTTATTTCTTTGCCTGGCTTCCGCTCTTCACTACATTGGTTTAACTGAAGAGGCGGAGAAACTGGCTGATGCATCAATCAGCGGAGAGCATAAATCACCCACAGACGCTATTGCTGCCCTACGAACGAGCATGGAACTGTTCGCACCGATTGTGGGGAGACCAACACTGTTCAATACTGGACGTACAGGGAGAAAAAAAAAGATTCTATCTCTCGATGATGTCTACAAGTATACACCCTTTCCAACCGTGTTAATTCCAATTGGCAGTGATGGGTCCGTGAATCATGCAGTTTGTGTTGTTGATGATTTGATTTTTGATTCTACGCTCCCATATGCTCTAAAGTGTCTACCCCAATCCATGGATTGGATATGTGCAGAAAAACAACACGGATTCATGGCCATCAAGCAAGCTCTTCGATTCTCGAGTTCTATTAAGTGCCCTCCACTGCGTCGTATTATGGATGACAATTGGGAGAAATGACTTGTAACTGTGACATTAAATGGTATGTATTATATATGTTAAGTAAAGGAATATAAACTTCATACAGTACAAAATTCCGGTCCCCATCTTTCTCTTGCCCATATTTCATGAAAGCCATTCCAGTCGTTATTTTCGGGTATCATTAAGCAATGACGAACAATTGCATCAGGGCTTACCAGACAAATCATTGGATGCTTCATGGCCTTGTCGTTGTATGCTACCTTCCAATGCGTCGAAAACACTGACGATTTGCTATAAGAGCTATCGCAGCACAGGACAATCAGGTCGGGCTTTGTTTGTGGATGAGGTCCGTTCAGCACACCAAGTATAAGTCCAGGTGCATATGTATACCGATTGCGCATCTCTTCATTATCACCATAATGGACACAACTATCTGCCTTTGAACGATTTTTTGGTCCGCTACCCTCTTTAGCCCACCGAAACATTGCCCAATCGTACCAAGGACCACCGCCTCGGAAGTTTGGGCTTGCACGGAAACTTTCACCTTCACGTGTATATTCCGTTGATAGTCGTGCACAATTGTATGCCAGACGCGGTGATTCAGGACTTAAATCAGGCTGAGGGGAGGAAGGTAATGACGCAAAATGTTCTTTCAAAAACATACTCACCCAAGGATGAATTGGGCCTTGATCGCTTCCCAACCAATAAGGCTCTCCAATTTCCATTCCACGTTTTTCTTTATAAATGAAAATGCACGCTTTAGATGCCGTCCGGGCAACACCAGTAAACACGCTGTCAATTGACGCAGAAGTGTTTTCATCTTCTACCGAATATGCCGTTGTCATTTTCTGGTAAGCACTGTTGATCATAAAAGACTCTGCATTACGTGCACCAATCTGTGCATCGAGATTTTCGCGGCGCCGGTTGGTTTGACTGGCGTAATTCTTAAACGAACTAATGTGATTGTTTTCGGTGGGACCACTGTGCCACCCTTGTGGTGCACCATTGCGCTCAATGTCATCAGGCACATGCAATTGTTCATGAATTTTTGCTTTTTCCCAACCTTGACCTTTATCGCGGGGCCACAACTTCATGAGCTCAACCAACATTGTTCGAATGGCAACACGGGCAATGTTTTTAGCGACTTTGTCGCCTCGTTTCCAGTATTTATCTTTCTTTAGCCACATCCAATACGACAGTATCATTTGGAAAACCTGACGCATCTGAGAAACACGCTTAGGTGTTTTGAGTACTTTAGTAAAGAATTCGAGACCATCATCTTGTAGAGTCAACACCACAATGGTAAACAAAATGCCAACTTTGTATTTAGCCGGCATATCAGAGAGACTGCTGATCCCATCAGACCAACGCAATCGGGGCATGAGCGGTTCGGCACCCGAACTTAAGTATTTTTGACGTGCAAGCGCACTGAGGTTTTTTGCCAATTGATCTAGGCGTCCTAATTGCGCAGGAGTCATGTCCGCAGTAAACAATACCTGAAGTACATCTGGAATCAAACCGTTTTCCAAGGCATGTAGTGCTTCGACCGGACACGCAGCACTAAAGATGCCAAACCGGCACCCACCGTAACCAACATCAAACCATGCACTGTGAACGTTGTGCTGATTAATAGCTTTTAATGCATCCACGTTATTTGTCGTAACCAGTTCTTGTATTTTGATCATACTCATGCGTTTGCACTCCACAAAAGGATCGCCAGATTGATCGCCACGGACGTTGCATTTACGGCACAAACGATTCATTTTGTTAGAATAGCCTGCCGACGAACAACAAATTTTATCCCCTCCTTGCATGTCACCAATGATGAACACAACCGGAATACGTAGGTTGACAATGCGCTGTTGACCACCAAGCGTCACTGTTACATTGTCCAGCAGGCCTTCATTCTGTGCTTCAATAAATGACTCAAGAAGCGTGCGAAACACGGCATGCAGGCGTTCTCCTTTGTATTCATTGCTTTGATGAGCCCGTTCTTGCTTTGAGTCTACAATATTGATGTCGTACACATATCCAAGTGGACGCCAAGCAGAAGCCTTGTTGCGTAATTTTTGGTTGAAAAGAGTCGTAGTAAACAACAAGGGCCAGCAACCAGTTTTACCCGTCTTGCTAAGTTTGGTTTCATCGCAGGCAAAAACAATAGGAAGTAAAAAATCTTTTTCCGGGTCTTTGATCAGATTTTTGTAGGCCGTTTGATACCATGCGCCTGAATTGACGGTTGTGAGATAATCACCTTCGGATTGGTACTTGCCAAAAGGGTTTTCTGGATTTACATCAAGGTTGGAAAGATCTCCAACAAGCTCGGAATCACTTAATAACGAATATAGCATATTGATGAATGGAAAACGCGTCACAGGCACAACGACACCGTCTCCTGGTAGCGTCAATCGAATTGTCTCAGGACGACAATACTGTAGCTGTGCCAATTTTTCAACATGTTTGATCTGTGCTCTTCGGGTAGTACGTTTGGGACGAAAATCATAACCCGATTGTTTGGCTTCTTTGGCCCAATTAAGAACATCTTGGTATAAAAAGTGCGGGGCATGGGCATCGTCCATTAACTTTAGAAGCTTTGTTTCCACAAAATCGGGTGTTGTAAAACATAACCCATCCGGAGTCACTAGTTCATTGTCATCGGCAGTGTCATCAGGCTTGTCTGACGTACTTTCCTTATCGTCAGCTGGCTTGTCCGACGTATTCTCCTCATCGCTTGTACTATCGTCGTCGTCACTCGAGTTGTCCCACGGTTCGAGGCATGCCCAGGGTTTAGTATCGTCATCGTCGGTATCGTCACATAGATATTCAGTCTCCGAATATTCATCTTCCTCGGTCATGTCAGACTGGGACGCTTTGTTGTGCACCGGCAACAGAAGTGCGTCACTGCATGTTGTTGACTTTGTCAGATGGATTTTTAGGCGCCGACTGGTCAAAAAGTCGCGTGCACAAGAAACGTTGGGACATACGTGTGCTTCCTGCTTTTTCACTTTGGTTGGGTGATCAGACAACGGTGGTGCCTTTCGTTTCGACGCCATCGTCACAAATGTCGGGAGTGACGGGTCTATGGTTTAAAACACTGCCACTTGGAGTGTTAGCTGTGGTGGAACAACATGGTAATGTAACTATGTAGGATAGCTAATAGAAACCAAGCCTGTTATAAATATTACAAAGTTAAGTAATGCTACAATGTGAAGTTTAATAACCACAGTACTATTACAAACAAACTTTTTACACTAGTAACCAACCATCAAAGCTTGATAACCAACCACGTTGCTTTATAACCAACCTTTTGTTAAATATCACAAAGCTTTGTGGTATTTGACAATGATCGTACGTCTTCAATGTTAAATATTACCAAGCATCGTCACGATCAAGAAGTTACTTAAATGCAATTACCAAGTACTTAAATAATATTACCAATTAGGTAATCCTATATGACATAATCGGCTATAAAATGACATATTGGGACAAAAAACTAACCAAGCTCGTACAGGATAACCAAATCAGGCACCTAGATGGGACAACACCTTCAATACCATGCAGGATAGCCGCCGTCGTCCACCTCCGGTCAATTTTCCACCAGCTGATTTTGCTAGGGAAAAGCGTGGATTTACTGAAGGCGTCCCTCTCTCGGGTCATTTTGTGAGTCCGTCAGCGGAGATTCCGATCCGCAATAAGCACAATAATCATCCCGCAGTGAAGAAGAACATGGCCGCAGTGGAAGCCAAATTCGCTAAAGAAGAGGAGAAATCGTTTCATATCCATCTCCCTCGATCCTTGGTTTATTTTCTTCCTGGTCTGATGTTAAATTTGCTTCAATGGGCCCTCCGCAAAGGCAAAGGGCGAATATGTGTCGCTTGCCCGAACGGATCGGAAGGTCTAGATACTCCAGGTTCAGTCCACACCTGCATA
>OOEC01000118.1_pt1 | contig 10579 bp, 10 predicted proteins | sample 1670421 | NCBI WGS metagenome assembly OOEC01 (sample SAMEA98148418, study PRJEB22522) | marine metagenome | biome: marine biome; feature: marine water body; material: sea ice | place: Arctic Ocean | collected 14-Sep-2015 | depth 1.435 m
AATGTTGTGAGTTGATGGGCGGTAATGGTCAGTGTGTCACTTAGCGTTTATGGCAGTTTGTGACCCAAAATAGTATGACTGCTTCTGCAGAGCAGTGCCAGCAAATGGTCGAAATAATTGGCTTAGTATTCAGCCAAGCTGTAAATTACTATGCTTTGAAAGACTACAATATTAATGACGATGAAAATTTATATAAAAGTTTATCCGCCATATTATTTGCGTTGTTACCACACATTAATATTGATTTGGATGAGTTACATCGTCTGCAAGAAGCCATAGTGAGTCGTGAATTTTCCAACGAAGAACAATAAGCTAAGATGTATTGTATCTCAGTTTAAAAGGATAACGTTTTGAGTAAAAAACTAAAATTTCTTGATAAGACTTTTTGGATCACTGAGTCTGAAGATAACCCTAAACATGTTGCAACTTTGCAGCTACTAAAAATGCCAGATGCCGCTGAAAGTGATTATGTTGATAAGTTACTGGTAGAATTACGCGCTTTTGAGCAAGCGACGGCTCCCTTCAACTGTCGAGTAAGTAGTGTGTTGGGGTATCCAATTAAGTTTGTACCTGTTGCTCAATTAGATATGAAGTATCATGTTCAAATGCATGTTGTTGATGATTTGAATAATAAGCCTGCTTTGAATATATTTGTTGCCAGCTTGCATGAAACTTGGCTAGATAGAGATAAACCACTTTGGCAATTCCATTTAATTAAAGACAATAACACCCAACAATTTGCTTTATATATTAAAATCCATCATATGTGCGGTGACGGTAGTACCTTGATCCGTTGGTTTCAGGCTGGCTATAGCCAAAGTCCGGTTGATGAAGGGTTTATACCCGTTTGGGCAATGGATAGAACGCAAAAAAAACAGCATAAAACACATTGGTTTAAGGCAATGTTCGGCGGCCTGTGGGGCTTTTTAATAGCTGTTAAAGATTTAATTTGGATCTGGTTTAGACTTTTGTTAAAGCTACTTAGGATAAATAAAGACTACATGCCTTTGCCTTTCACAGGCACTAAAACGGTGCTCACTGGACAGGTAAAAAAAGGCCGTGCAGTAGCTACCTTAGATATCGATTTTAAGCGGGTTAAAACTCTAAGTAAACGCTTAAGGGCCTCAGCTAATGAAGTTATGTTATGTGTGTTTGATATCGCTGTGCATAGACAACTGACAGACTATGGGCAGACCTTTGAAAAAGCTTTATATACCAACATGCCCATTAATTTGCGCAGGCCTGGTGAGACAACCTACGGCAATAAAATTGCGATAGTACCAGTAGAGTTGGCCCATGGGCACACTGATCCTTATCTTAGACTCAGAGAGATCATTGAAAACCATCGAAAAGTTAAAAAAGCTGCGAAGTCTTCTCACCCTGCGTCATTTAGCTATTACACGTTATTAATACAAACCTACGCTATTATGTTTGAAATGTTAGGGTTATCTAGCTGGGTCAAACCCATTGCTAATATCTTAGTATCAAATATGCCAGGACCCACAGACATAATGTACTTTAAAGATAGTCAACTACTTGCCACTTATCCTATTTCTACCATAACCCCTGGTGGCGGTGTGAATATTACAATGGTGACTTATAATGGTCAGGCTAACATTGGACTTGTTTGCTGTAATAATAATATTGATAGTTTAGAACCATTGGCAATTTATTGTCTTGAAGCTTTTGATATGTTAGAGAAATGTGTCGATGACCCTAATCTGAATATTGAAGATGTTGGCAAAAATATTAATGAAGAATTTGTATCTATTGTTAATGATAAAGTTTTATCTAGTTGAGTAAATTAGAAGAAACAACACTTAAAGGTTACATAATAATTATCAGTGTTCGATAAGCATAATCAGATTAGTTGTAACGTTTTGACCGATTTGTCGGTGAACGTTATTTCTAATGTAAAAATAGAAAATTTTCCGTTTTCGACACGCCTTGATTACCATTAAAAATGTGCCTAAAAATAAAAAGAGTTGAATCAGTAAAACGTTAAATTAATAAAATATTGATATAGATGTGTGATCTTAGCACTACAAACATAGGAAACGAAAACACAAGGTTTCAGAGCAGCAGTCGGAATATTTAAATCAAAAATATGAAATTGAATACTTAGTTTATTGTCCCTATGGAATTCGCAGGTTTGACAATGCAATTACTGTATAGATGGATGTTTTATCTAAATATGAATGTGCATAGTTTCCTAAAACATCACTCAAAGTGGCAAAGATTTTAATACCTCAATGTTTTTTTCCCGAGAAAAGTAAAGTTTTGCCGAGTTACATCACATCTAAAAATCTGTACATAACGTTGTTTTAGGTTTTATATTATTGGAAAAGTTGGTTCGCGAAGCTATGGTCAGAAAAATCTGCCTTTTTAAAAAGTCATGACACCGTTTACCACTATTAGTCGTTTCATAGCGGTAATCCAGTCATCCTATCAGTAACTTATCATTCCAGCGCGTACCTGATATTAATATGTGTTATCAACATCATCTTAAAACTTGAATCGTAAGTGACCTTGTTCAACTATGACTTTTTGACCATATTGGATAAAAAGATTTTCTTCAAAGTCGTTCATATCTAAGCTGTATTGCATGTCATCGCCAGCAGCCAATCCAACAATGATACTTTCTATTTGTGGTTTGTGGTAATCCAGTACTTTTTGCTTGCTGCCACTCAGATATACTTGCAAATAACTGCTTGCTTCGGAAGCAGTGGTGCCTGTCATAATGCTGAATGCAGTTCTCATGGTGCCTGTCACCATAGATAATACTGGACTTGGGACAAAGTGATTAATAAGACTAGAGGTATCTTTTAAAATTGAATACTCATCGTTTAACATGTGAATGTCGGTAACGCGTATGTGCGTTAAGAGTATTTTTTTTGTGGTGGAATTGTATTGAGGAATAGCTTGAACAACTAACACAACATGAGCACGATAAATGGGGTTAGCAATATAAGTAACCTCGATGCCACCTAGAACTTCGGCTTGAATATAATTTGAGTTAACGGGCATCGTTATATTAGCTTTAGATAACGTAAAGCGGCCTTCCCCCCTTGGTACAGAAATAGGCAATGAAACAGGTAAGTGTGGTTGAATTAATTGACTAATATCGTCCACTGAATAGTCCACATATTTTAGTCGTTTAAAACGAATTAGGCATTTAGCTAAGAGTAAGCGAAATGACTCTCTGATAGATTGCGAACCCAAACTAATGCTTCTCCATAGATATTTGTGATAATGCTACATACCGATACATTTTATAACTAATTGAATTTTATTGTATTAAGTTATTTACCTATCAGCTACAGGCTTTACAAGAAAGTAACACTAAGAACTCTTTTTTGATACAATTACTGGTATGACATCAGATGAGTTGTATGAATGTTATGACCGATTTAAGTACTTTTTCAACGGCATATTTGATAGCAACACGTCCTAATATCTTCATATCAAAAAAGTAGTGTATTTTATGCAAAAGCTTTCTCAAACACAATTTGATTTTATCATCATAGGCGCAGGTTCAGCCGGCGCCACTTTAGCGGCGCGTTTAACAGAGAATAATCAGTTTAGCGTCTGTTTAATTGAAGCAGGAGGCAAAGATACAAGCCCGTTTATTCATATTCCATTCGGCTTGGCTTTCCTATCTCGCATGACAAATTTAGGTTGGGAGTATGACACTGAGCCTCAGTCTCAATTGAATGATCGTTCGCTTTTTTGGCCACGAGGTAAGGTATTAGGCGGTTCAAGTTCACTTAATGCTATGTGTTATATTCGTGGTGTGCCTGAGGATTATGACCGCTGGAATGATATGGGTGCTAAGGGTTGGGACTGGCAAACAGTTTTACCTTATTTTAAAAAGTCAGAAAAACAACAGCATGGCGAAAGTGAAATGCATGGCGCGGACGGTTATCTGAGTGTAAGTGATCTAAGGCATACAAACCCGCTTTCTAGTACCTTTGTTGACGCGGCTGAACAAATTGGGCTGTCTAAAGTTACCGACTTTAATGGTCCTGATCGAGAAGGCTTGGGCTTTTATCAGGTTACTCAGGAAAATGGGCAACGTTGTTCAACGGCCAAAGGCTATTTAACACCTGCTTTAACACGCTCTAACTTAACTTTATTAACAAAAGCTTTGGTTGAAAAGATTCAAATTATAGATGGTGTGGCTACAGGAGTTAAACTGCAACTTGATGGGCAATCTATTGAGCTAACTGCCAATAAAGAAGTGTTGTTATCCGCAGGTGCGATCAACTCTCCACAAATATTAATGTTGTCAGGTGTTGGGCCAAAAGAGCACCTAGCTGAAAATGGGATTAAAGTAAAAGTAGATTTACCTGGTGTTGGACAAAACTTACAAGACCATCTCGACATAATAGTGCAACATCACTGTAAAAACCGTGATAGTTATTCGATTTCTCTGGCTCTTATTCCCCGTTATATCAAAAATACATTTAACTATTTATTTAATCGACAAGGCATTTTTACCAGCAATGTTGCCGAGGCGGGCGGCTTTGACAAAACACAATATGCAGCAGATATCCCTGATATTCAATATCATTTTTTACCTGCAATTTTGCTTGATCACGGACGAACTACTGCCTTTGGTTATGGTTTTGGAGTGCATGTATGTGGTTTGTATCCAAAAAGCCGTGGTGAAATAAGATTACGTTCTAACAAACCAAACACACCTGCAGTGATTGACCCACATTATCTCGAGCATCTTGACGATCAAAAAGTAATGATTGACGGGGTACGACGTGCAAGGAAAATTCTAGCAGCTGCTTCATTTGATAAATATGAGTCATGGGAAGTTGGCCCAGGACCTGATGCACAAACTGATGAAGAAATATTAGCATTTATCCGAAAAAATTCTGAAACTATTTATCACCCAATTGGCACCTGTAAAATGGGTGATATCAGCGACGTTATGACAGTTGTAGACTCACAGCTTAAAGTCAAAGATATAAAAGGTTTAAGAGTGGTGGATGCTTCAGTTATGCCATCACTTGTTGGTGGAAATACCAATGCTCCCACGATCATGATTGCAGAGCGCTGCGCCGATTTGATTAAGCAAGAACATAAATAAAATCAGAAAATCTTAATCATATAAACAAATTTATTGTTTATATGATTAGCTTGCGTTAGATTTTTAAACAGCAGTTTAGCGTAATGGATGAATGAGATGAATGAGATGAATTGGATTCTTCGACTTATAACGTTGTCATTTTTATTATTATTTATGACGGGATGTGCAAATCAAAAAAATCTATCAATACCTGCAGATAATCAGTCCACTTCTACTCTTGAGTATATTAATTGGCAAAGTGATGCTTACACCTTAATCGAAGTTCCTCAGGTTAAGGACATTTTTTATCTTAATGAAGCCAGTAAACAGCATTTCTTAACCTTCTATAACGATCCTCAAATTCAGACTATCGATGGGCATAAGCGGTTATATAACTATTTAGAACATTTTTTCAGTGGCTTCACTTATAAGGGCGACACTTACAATGCCGATTTGGCCTCTACTAAACATGCAGGCAACTGTCTCTCGCTTGCTATTTTAACCAAAGCTTATGCTTCCTTAGTTGGTCTTAAAGTTGAGTATCGTAAGGTTAATTCTGAGCCTGTCTATTCTCGTGAAAATGACATTATGACTATTTCTTCGCATGTACAAACCCATGTATATGCTCCCGCTAAACTCGATAATAGGAAGTCAACGTTTTTCTTTTCAAAAGTTATAATCGATTATTTCCCATCCTCTAGAAGTCATATTGGTGGGGTTGTTGAAAACGTTGATTTTGAATCTATGTATTATCATAACTTAGCTGCTAAGGCTCTAATTGAAGAGAATTTTGACTATGCTTACTCTCTGTTAGCTGCTGCTATGCAGTTGTCACCAAACAACATCGAAACATTGAATACTTTAGCTGTTTTGTATAAAAAGTCAGGCAATCATGCTTTAGCTGAATCACTGTATAAATATGTGTTGCAGCATTCAAAAGGCTCTGTAAGCGTCTTAAGCAATTATGTGATTTTACTCCGAGATACGGGTAGAAATAACGAAGCAACGTCGTATGAAAATCAATATATGCATATTAAAGATGACAATCCATACCGGTGGTATGACGTTGCTAACCTTGCATATGAACAAAAAAAATACACCTTGGCCTTGCGTCTTTTTCAAAAGACTACAGATATGGCACCTTACTTACCCGAAAGTTTTTATGGTCAGGCAAAAACTCATTTTAAATTAGGCAATGCCACAAAAGCTAAGTCGGCGATGCGTAAAGCTGCTGAGTTAGCCTACACCCCAAAAGATGAAAGACGTTATAACAGTAAGTTACAAGTGTTGAACGACAGCTTTTAGTGTGACGTTAAGTGGGAATAAATTGGTAGAATTACTCACAGAACAATACACGACAGATGTGTCTGAAAAAAATTAGTAAGATGATTTGTGAGGTCCATCCTACATCTGAATTTGGAAGTTTTGTCTATCGCGCTCAGCAAGGTTATGACGTTTTTGAATTAAGTGTTCGAGTTCGAAAAATTACCACCGCATTAAAACAGATTCTCCCAGACAAAATTAAACAGGCTGTAGCTCTTTTGTTGGCGCCTTTGGATCCGTTTGTGGAACACGATAAAATATTAGTTTAGCGTCTTTTATATTTATGCCGCCTATAATTTATGTATCTAAAAATGATCACGTGCTTTGCATTTCGGACGTCATAAAGTGACAGTGATCATTAACGGACGAAGTATGCTAATTGGCCATTTTGACCTCAGTAAATAACTCATTGTAATAGACCTAGACGACATCTTAGAACCCAATCAAATTTAATGAAGTATAGAATTAACTTTTATACTTCTTATTTGAAAACACATGTCTACCTATATTCTAGTTTTCATCCCTGTAGGAACAAATTAAAACAACGTCTATGGAAAAGCCCCTACAAGGCAAAGACTTTTTTTAGTTAGCGACAATCAATGCTGATTATTTGGCCAGATAATCAACCACAGTATCAGTGAAGTCAGTAAACAAACCGTCAACTTGTAGATCGTTAAACAACATGTTTAATGTTTGTTTTTGGTTAATATTGTCTGGCAATGCATCCTTTCGAAAAGTGTAAGGATGAACTTGAAGACCCGCTAAATGTGCTTGTTCGACCAAAGCTGAAGGTTGCATGGTTTTAAGATCGATCAGTTGTGGTATCCAAGGGCCGATGCCTTGGGCGATTTTAGCTATGGCCTCTAAACCAAGTGGGGTTTTTAAAAAGTCATAATCGGTAGGTGACTCTTGCCAGTCGTTTTCGCCAATGAGCTGTATTAGTTTTACTTTCACCTCTAGATCATTTCGTAATCGCTGAGTCTCAGCAAAATCAAAACACTGCACATATATGGCTTTATCTGCATCATCCAACTGATGTTTACGTAAAACAGCCATAACCAGTTGGCTTATGTCCACGCCTTGTTCTCTATGCCATGCAGGTGATTTTATTTCTGGATAGAAACCGGTAGTTTTATTTAACTGTCGATTGAGTTGCTGGATCAATTCAATTTGTTCTTCAAAAGTGGCAACCTGAAAGGTACCTTTTCCTTGATAACGATTGGGGAATACCTGCTTGCCTTGTGCATCTTGTCGTTCATGTACATTAAGGGTCTTTAATTCAGCCAGAGTAAAATCTAAGGCATAATAACGTCCATCTGGACGTTTTCTGCTGGGGAATACTTGTTCTACGTTGGTCACTGTTTCAAGGTGAATATCATGTAAAACGATTATTTTTGAATCTTTAGTTACAACTAAATCTTGCTCTATGAAGTCAGCACCTTGCGCATAAGCTAAGGCAACAGATTGAAGCGTATGTTCAGGTAAATAGCCTGACGCACCTCGGTGTGCAATCACCAGAGGCTTAGCTGTAATCACTTGGCTGGTAGAAGCCAATATTAATAGTCCTAAAAGATATAATTTCATAATGTTCGCTTATCTACCTTCAATTAATTCGATAGCATAACCATCTGGGTCACGCACAAAGGCAATAACCGTTTTGCCACCTTTTACTGGTCCAGGTTTACGATACACGTCGCCACCTTGCAGCTCAATTGCTGCACAAAGGGCATAAATATCATCTACTGCGATAGCAATATGACCATAGGCTTCACCCATATCGTACAGAGTTTTACCCCAATTATAGGTTAGCTCAAGCACAGTAGTCTGTGACTCTTCACCATAACCGATGAATGCTAAAGTATACTGATACTCTTCGTTTTCACTTTTTCTAAGCAGTTTCATACCCATAAAGTTGGTGTAAAAGTCAATTGAGGTTTGAAGATTGCCGACTCGCAGCATGGTATGTAGTAACCGCATATTTATTCCTTTTATGATTACGAAATAATGGAATCGATGTTGTTTGATTCCATCTGAGCATAGTAGAGTAAGAATAGGAACATAATATGACAACCGGAAAACTATTTTATAGATATTATTGCTTAGGTATTGCCTGTTGGCCTAAATAAAGATGGTAGGTATTTCTATTTTTTTAACCTCGCTATAATTTATTATGGTCACTATTAATAAATTATCTTTGACTTAATTCACAGCCGTTCTCAGCATAAAAGTTCGGCACCAGCAGAATTTTCGTTTACGCCATTTCTGTCGCTATCAGCACTCATTTTAACCCTTCCTTGCAAGGAGACAGATAATGAACGTGCGTATTCTGCTTTGCCATCTTTATGACACAGTAATATCTCAGTCGCTAAATTTGCTTCACCAGTTCCGGAAAATTTAATAACATTGGTTGAGTTGGTCATCAAGCTAGTCGAAGACGTTGCGCCTATAGTAACTAACAGTTCTTCTGTGGTACCGCGAATGGCATTATCGTCATCGTCAATAAACACAATTTTTGGGTCATTCCAATCAGATGAACAAACAGAGTAATCTTTGGAAGGGCACACCACAACTTGGGCTTGTTCGTCTATCGCATGGTGCCTCGCATATTGGATCAAAGAGCTTGTTTCGTTGATTTCTGCCACAATTCTATTTTTTATTAAAATGCCTTGAATGCTTGGGCCAACAAATGCCAGTATTATTGCGACAATAGAAACAGTGATCATTAACTCAACCAGTGTCACACCTTTCTGTTGTTTCACGTTATTAACTCCGTTATTTAGGTACCAAAGATAAACTATATTTGAACTTTTAAGGTATGAAATAGTGTCCAAAGGTTAGAATTAACATACACATGTTGGTAAGGTTAAATCTGTTGCCTTTAAATTTATCACTGCTCGTTAATGTTAACGACGGTAATCACTATCCTAGTCGAAATTTTTGACGGGTGTAACATCATTGAGGTAAAAAATGCAAAAGAGTACTGTGATAGAAGAAATGCGGGTTCTACCTAAAATTGATGTTAATTTTGAAGTTGAACGTCGAGTTAATTTCATTAAAGCCCAGCTTATAAAAAGTGGCATGAGAGTTTTAGTTTTGGGTGTAAGTGGAGGTGTTGATTCGTGTACATTGGGAAGGCTGGCCCAACTTGCAGTTAATCAACTTAATCAAGGGCAGACAAACCTACAGGACACAAATCAATATCAATTTATAGCGATAAGGTTACCGTACAACATTCAAGCAGACGAGATTGACGCTCAAGCTTCAATCGACTTCATTCAGCCAAGCCATAGTTTGACAGTCAATGTACAGCCTGGTGTTGATGCGATTGATATACAAACTCGAATGGCTATGCAGAGCACCAATTTATTACCTGATAGCGCAAGTAAACAGGATTTTGTCAAAGGTAACGTCAAAGCACGTACCCGGATGGTAACGCAGTATCAAGTTGCCGGTTTACTTGATGGTTTAGTTTTAGGTACAGATCATTCAGCAGAAAATATTACTGGGTTCTACACCAAGTATGGTGATGGTGCATGTGACCTTGCACCTTTATTTGGTCTAAATAAACGCCAAGTAAGGCAAATTGCAGAGTTTTTAGGTGCACCACAAAATATTGTTCACAAAGCTCCCACTGCCGATTTAGAAACATTAGCACCACAAAAATCTGATGAGCAGGCATTAGGAATGAGTTATGAACAAATAGATGATTTTTTAGAAGGCAAACTCGTGGCAGATGATATTATTGAAAGGCTGGTTGCTATTTTTGAAAAAACACAGCATAAACGAATACCTATACCCACCATATACGACTAATAATTTTAAGTTAATAAACCACACTAATTGGGACATAAAATGAAAAAGATCGAAGCTGTAATCAAACCTTTTAAAATGGATGACGTTCGAGAGGCCTTGTCAGAAGTCGGCGTTAATGGCATGACTGTTACTGAGGTAAAAGGTTTTGGACGTCAAAAAGGGCATACGGAATTGTATCGCGGTGCTGAATATAATGTTGATTTTTTGCCCAAGGTAAAAGTTGAGTTGATAGTTGCAGATGATCAAGTTGAGCGTTGTATTGAAACCATTATGAAAACAGCGCAAACTGGAAAAATAGGTGATGGTAAAATATTTGTTTATGAAGTAGAACGTGTTATTCGTATTCGCACGGGCGAAGAAAAT
>OOEC01000119.1_pt1 | contig 10569 bp, 9 predicted proteins | sample 1670421 | NCBI WGS metagenome assembly OOEC01 (sample SAMEA98148418, study PRJEB22522) | marine metagenome | biome: marine biome; feature: marine water body; material: sea ice | place: Arctic Ocean | collected 14-Sep-2015 | depth 1.435 m
GTGATAAGAATGAACACTGCGCCAGACATTTATGTTGAAATCATCAACAGTGGCGAAAAAACTGGGGGTGCCGGTGAGCCCGGAACTCCGCCAATAGCACCTGCATTAACCAATGCTATATTCGCCGCAACGGGAAAGCGAATTAGAGAATTACCAATTAAATTAGGATAAGGACTTAGTATTTTTTAAGCGTGATAGAAACTAAAAGATAATGAATACCCTTGATTTGCATAGTTACCATAATAATAAACCCAGCTTAAGCTGGGTTTATTAATTAAATATATCAAATTCACTTTGCTGTTTTTGCAATGGTTTTGTCTAACATTTCAATAAGTTGATCTCGAGTGTAGCTATGGGGACCCCATTGATTGAGTTCTACTAACTGACGAATTTTTGTATTAATTGTTAAGGCTTGCTCTTGTTGATTTGGTGTGACTACATATCGGCGCAGTGGTTTGTCATCGAACAATGCATGCATGAAAGCTGCCGATACTTCATCTGGCTTTTTATAAGAAAGTTCTCTTGCTGCAGTGTCGCTAAACATCTTTTGCATATCGGGTGTGATTTCTCCACCCGTAGCTTCTACTTTCGCAAAACTGCGTAATACTGAGCTGCGACGTATATGTGATTGGTAGTTGCCCGGTTCAATAACACTGACCATCACATCTAGCGATGCCATCTCAAGCGCTAGCGCATCTGTAAAAGCTTCAATCCAATGTTTACTTCCGCTATAAGCACTTCCCCCTGCACGCGTTATTGTGCCTGCAATAGAGCCCGTGGTAGAAATGCGCCCTTTAGACTCAATAATTAAAGGAGAAAATGCTTTAGTAACACGATATACACCTTCTACATTAACGCGATAAACCATATTATGCTCTTCAATTGGCGTCTGAGATATTGCTCCACCGTTGCCAATACCAGCATTATTAACCAGTGCATAGAGTCCAGTATCGTTGTCTCGAATTAAGGCAAGAACAGCATCTATTTCATCCTGTTTAGTGACGTCGAGTTTAACCGCTGTAATATTGTTAATTGCATTAAGTGCACTTAGATCTTTGTCTTTTCTTGCACCGGCATAAACGTGATAGCCACTGCTTGCCAAGGTTTCAGCCAAATTACGGCCAATACCTGTAGAAGCGCCAGTCACCAGCACTGACTTCATTTTTATTTCTGGTTGACTGATAGCATGGGTTGGAACGCCAATTAAAAGAAGGGTTGTGACTAAAAAGTTAATAAAATGTTGAACACGGATCATGAAGTTTTCCTTACGTAACCACATTAAAGCGGAAAGAGTGTGAGTCATTAGTTATCAATAAACATTATCACTAATTTATATAAAAACCTTGTAGATATAAATTTATAAGGTGAATGGTTAGTTATTCTAAAATTAGGAATGGAATAAAATAAAAGATAATTTATATGAATTTTGGGTAATCAGTCGGGAGTGATTTTATGTTTCTATATATGTATTGTGGGTCGAATTCACTGCACTAATTAGCGGTCAAAGGCGACTAACAAATTTAAGTTTAGCGTTGTTCCTTTGTTGCTAACTCCGTATGATTAGTTATACATTTAGACAGGATGAAATTCATTATGACAGATACCAATCCCAAAACTCCGCCAGCTGATTTTATGACCCAAGTACAATCCACCCAAACATTATGGGCATTACAAGACCAAGCCAGCGAAGGTTGGGTTGTTCTCGATTCAATTAATTTTGAAAACACCGATGTGATGCCCGTTTGGTCAAGCAAGGAATTGGCTAAAAGCCACTGCGTTGATGAATGGCAAGACTACATACCTATGTCTATTAGCCTTGCTGATTGGTTGGAGTTTTGGGTGGAAGACTTAGCCCAAGACAATGTATTAATAGGAGTGGAATGGCGTGATGGCGGCGAATACTTAGAATTAGAGCTTGCAGAATTTAGCCAGATACTGGCTAAGATAGAAACACTGTAAAATGTGATCGCAGGGCCAGATGAAAGGGGTAGAATTGAGGTGCCCCTAACACTCGATATAATTACTTTTTCCAAAGTGGTCTACCACACTAAAACATTATCCTAATTACACGGATTATTTTTGCCTTTAAATAGCCTACCTATCTTCAATTGATGATTAAACTATATAGTCAGGTATTAAACTCTGATGCCTTTAAACTGCTAATTCGATTTATGCTTGCTGCTAGTTAGTCAATCAGAGATTTGTTGGGTTTCATTCTATTGATTCCCTATATTATAAAAATTGACAGTGTCAATATAAGATATATTATATGTTGTCTATTATTTTAGACACTTAAACCGTGTTGTTCATCTCACAGATATGTTGATAAAAACTTTTATTTTTTAGAGGTTATTCTTCAATTTGTTAACAGAGCAATTGTTTGATGAACCACTGTTAAGCATAACATTAAGGGCTGTATGCCTAAGATATTGACCCCGGAAGAAATACTGTGTTTTCGTAATCGGATGTGTGATCAGGCGTTGGTGTCTTTTGGAAAGCATGGGGTAGAGGGGATTTCTTTACGCACATTGGCTGCTGATTTGTGCTGCAGTCGCACAACGCCTTACCGATACTTTAAAAATAAAGCTGATATTCTGGCGGCGTTAAGACAAAGAGAGTTTGGACGAATTGCCGATATTCTTGCAGCTGCACTGGAACAGCAGCCTGATACTAGCAAACAGTTAGAAGTATTATTGCGTGCTTATTTACAGTTTGCTATTCAATATCCGGATTCGTACCGAGTGATGTATAACGAAGCACAGCCAGACAGTGCAAAGTATAGTGAGCTGGAAGCTGAGATTTTTCGTAGTGCTGAACCCATGCGTCAGGTGGTGAATTGTTCTGTGGAAAACGGCACTATGATTGGTGATCCAGTAAATATTTTCTATGTGTTATGGGCAGGATTACATGGTCTGATTTCATTAGATTTGGCGCATTTGTTAGGCGATAAACGTAGCTTCGAAAACTTAGCCACAGCTATGATCCACTCATTGATCAGCGCGGTAAGCAACGAGTAGAGCTATAAAACCGGATTTGATCAACATTAACTTTTCAAAAGGTAAAAAAGTGTATAAAAATGCAGTCGCACTGTTTAGTCCGTTCAAACTTTCTAGCCCGTTCAAACTGTCTAGCCCGTTCAAACTGTTTAGCCCGTCCAATTGCAAGGCCGAGTCATCTATATACACAATGGCTAAGTCAGCAACATTGCCTGAAACTATGTGTGCAAATATAGGATGGAAGTTTTTGGTCGGTGTCATGTTCAACGTTGAGTTTGTTGTTGGCCAAACTTTATTACAAGCCCTCAACAAAAATCATAAAACTATACAATATGAACTTGATCATTATTCAGGAGCAGTGCTTACGATCTTTTCGTAAGCCCAACCTTTATGTTGCCTTCTCATCCTAATAACGTCTTAGCCAAACGAACACTCTTGTTAGCAGCAGCTGCTATGGGTTTTGCGCAAACCGTACTCTTTGCCATATTAGCACCTCTGGGGCGAGAAGTAGGCCTAGTAGAAGTGCAGATTGGCGCTATTATTTCTGCTTCTTCCTTAACTTTGTTTTTGGTTAGTCCCTTGTGGGGGCGTGCCAGTGATGTCTGGGGTAGAAGAAAAATCTTATTAATCGGTCTGTTTGGCTATTCTGTTGGCACCATAATGTTTGCTGGCGTATTTCAGGCTGCATTGTTAGGTTATCTTATTCCTGTAACCGCTCTTATATTATTAATTGTGACCCGTGTCGCTAACGCAACAGTGATGGCAGCAGTGTCTCCTTCAGCCAATGCTTACATGGCTGATATTACAACCGTAGAAGATCGTATTAAAGGTATGGGAGCCATCGGAGCTGCAGGCAATATTGGTTCAATATTAGGTCCTGCTATTGGCGGATTGCTCGCCAGTATTAGTTTGCTCACGCCACTATATTTCTCAGTTTTTTTAACGCTAGCCGCAGCTGTATTAACACTGTATGCCTTGCCGGAGTTGCCAAAGCCAGCGGTAATTAAAAAGCAACCAAGACTCAAATACACCGATGCAAGGATTTTCCCGCTTGTTGTCGCGGGTGTATTTTTGTTTATGGGTTTTGCCATTGTGCAACAAACCATTGCGTTTCGTTTTCAAGATGAGTTGGGGCTAAGCGGTATCGATACCGCTAAAATTGTCGGGATTAGTTTGATGTTTTCAGCTGCGGCAGCGCTCCTTGTTCAATTACTAGTGATACCTCGCTTATCTGTTAGGCCATTTGTATTGCTAAGAATATCTATGCCTATGATGATGATTGCTTTTGCCATGATGGCAATGGGCCATACTCAGAACATGTATATATTGTCTATGTGTATTCTGGGATTGGGCATGGGTCTTGCTGGGCCTGGATTTATGGCCGGTGCCTCTATTGCTGTCTCATCAGAAGAGCAAGGCGCTGTGGCTGGTGTGGCCGGTTCCTGCCCGCCACTAGGTTTTACGGTAGGGCCCTTACTAGGGACTTATTTATATTCAGTAGATGGCGCGTTACCCTATTGGTTTGCTTTCACCAGTTATTTCGTATTATTTTTATTTACGCTTAAGTTTAAAGACAAAAAGTGATGTTTTATCTTTAAACAATGAATTGGTAGGCGTGTTGCATAAAAAGCAAGTCCTCTGGTGCACATCACATTTGTGCCCCTTTAATCATTAAATTATCATGAACTTTAGACGATTTAGCGATACTTAGTGGGCTGCGGTATTCCACTATATTTTTGCTATCACGTACTGTTCTGTTCAAATGGTTCGTGGGCTGGCGACATCACCTATTTAAAGATAGATCTAGGGTGGATGTATCTGGCTGTCGTGATGGATTTATACTCACGCCGAATTGTGGGTTGGCACTTAGAAAAACGTATGACGACGGACTCGATAAGTCAGGCTATTATCAAGGTTGTAAATTTTACATTGTTCAAATAGGAGTTCGTTTTCCACAGTGACCGGGGCTCACAATATACCAGCCGTCGCTTCAGCAAACTTTAAGGGTTAGTGTATACACGCCTCAATAGGCGAAATAGGGGCGTGCTGGATAATGCGGTGGTAGAGCGATTCTTTGGCAGTTTGAAATATGACTGGATATTGTAAATTGCCCAAGCGATTCGCGAACATATGAAGCTATATGTCACTGATAAATTATGAAATGTCTTTAAAAAAAGTGTCTGGTTGGGGTTGACCAGAACAGAACTTGCTTAATGCTTTGTTCAACTTGGGTAAGCTGTTCAGAATTTTTTCTAGCCATCCTTTAACCGATTAACTAATTAGTGTTTAAAATGATGTTGAGCACAGACCAAATTAATTAATCCCAGATTGGTTTGAGCCGTGGTCATTTAATTAAGCTTTAGGTTAGAGAGAAATCGATAGCTTTAGGTAATAATAGATCCAAAGATGAACTGACTTTAATAAAATTACAAGTTTGTTATTAGGTTTTAAATTTGTAAGACTCTAGTATTTAATTTCGATCCAAGTTTGCATGACTACGCCATCGCCCGGGACTACTTTTGTAACGTTCTTTAAATCGGTGGGCGAAGCTGGCACTGTCGGCATATCCTACGGTGTCGGCGATTTGCTCTAAATTGCAATTTGTATAACGCAATAAATAACAGGCATATTCCATACGGGCTTGGGTCAGTAATTTCATAGGTGTCTTGCCTGTTTCTTTTTTACATAGTCGATAGAACTGTGGCTCTGACATGTGTAGTTCAGCTGCCAGTGAACTCACGCTCCATGGTAACTGCAGCTGTTTATTAACGTTACGTATCAGTGCTTGAAAACGCTGCTGCTGCGCACTTTGTGTGGGTGTCTTTTTTAGGGTCTGTTCAATCTGATACAGTAATACTTCGATGAGCCTTAGCTGAATGTCGGGTTTATAACGGCCATCACTGTGCTCAAAATCTCTGATCAATGACATGGTTTGATATAACAACGAGGTGTTGGCACTTTGCCAGACACCTGCTTTGAGTTGGTGAATAAACTTATACTCTGGGCAGTCATGTAATAACAACCAGCACATGTCCCAATGGTCTGCGTCAAGCTCATAGAGAAAAGGCGTCCCCGCCGGTATTAGCATCATGGTGCTTGGGCCAATAGATTGGCATCCCGACTCTAAGGTGAGTTTTCCAGCGCCTGATTGGGTGGAAATTAAGTAATGGACATGAACTTGATCATTCTTCCGGTCATTTAAATATTCGCCTTTACCCGTTTTTCCTATCTGGTAGGTTTGTCTTAAATGTGACACGCCCGCAAAAGCAATAAGGGCTTTTCCTTTACCAGGAAGCGATTCAAAGTTAAGAAATGATTCTTTACAACTTGGGTCGATATTAAGAATTTCACGCCACATACTTTTATTCACATGATAGTTTCAGACATGGTACATGATATTCGTAATGATGTTTATTTGCTTACACTCTTATAAAATACATGCTTATTCTATTTATCTGCTATTGAACAAAGTTAAATATCGCCATGCTAAATAACAATACATCAACACTGAAACAAAGCTTTAAACTTGCTTGGCCTATTTCGTTACAAAGCATTCTGGTGACGATGTTGGGAATGAGCGACATTATGATGGTGGGTCATCTAGGTGACTCGGCCGTTGCTTCTGTTGGATTGGGCAACCGCGTTCAGTTTGTTATATTAATCATTTTATCGGGTTTGGCTACAGGTGTAGGTGTGTTATCTGCGCAGTATTTTGGGGCAGGTAAAAACGGTCGTATTAGTCCTGTCATTATAAAAACACTGGCTATTGGTGCTGGGGTTTTATTACCTGTGGTATTGCTGACCTTTGCTTTTGGTGATCTTATTGTTGGGCTAGGCACCACTGATCAAGTCATCATTAACACTGGCAAAGCCTATCTTTGGGTGACTATGCCCAGTTTAGCATTTGTTGTTGTGGTCATGGTTTTTGAAAATGCCTTACGCGGCTTTGGTCAAGTTAGGTTTTCTATGTTGCTCGGTACGATTGCGATTATTATTAATATCGCTTTGAACTATTGGCTAATTAATGGCGGTTTAGGTATTAATGCGTTGGGAGTAGCAGGTGCTGCCTGGGCAACCTTTATTGCTAGAGGTGTTCACGCATCACTGATTGTACTTTGGTTGTATAAAAGCAAGCATGTCGTGTTTCCTTCTCGCCCACTCAGTAATGAGTTTTATGACAAAGCACAGTGGGTTTATTTAATTAAATTGGTATGGCCAATGATGGTGAGCTTCGGTGTTTGGTCATTGGGTACATTTTTTTATCAGCTTATATATGGTCGCATTGGTACCCAAGAACTCGCGGTAATGAGCTTGATGGCACCATTAGAAGGTTTATTGGTTGCGTTTTTTTTTGGTTTTGCTTCCGCTTGTTCGATTATGGTGGGGCAGCGACTAGGGCAAGATGCATTTAGTTCTGCTTGGTCAGTAGCCAAAGGGTTTGTTGTTAGTGCACCTATTGTCACATTTCTACTAGGACTGGTGATGTTAAGTCTGGAATCCTTTGTTTTTATGCCCTATGCCAACTTGGATCAGGATACGCTTGTTGTAGCACACGATATTTTTATGCTAATTACTTTTGGTACTTGCATTAAAGTCTTCAACATGACGGCTTCTATGGGAATTTTGCGAGCTGGGGGTGATAATAAACATTGTCTACTTATTGATTTCTCTGGAATGTGGATCATCGGCATTCCGTTAACTTTCGTCGCTGCATTTTATTATGCTTTACCAATTTATTGGGTAGTGTTGATTACCTATTCGGAAGAGGTTGTTAAATCGGTACTGTTTGTGTATCGCTTGAAAGCTAAATGTTGGTTACGTAACTTAACAATGGATATGCCATCAAAAAATTCTGTTTCAACTCCTACTGCGTAAAGTTAGTCGTCTGTTTGTTTTATTTAATGCTTAACATGCAAAAAGACAGTGATGATAAATTAGCATAACAGAATGCTTCAATGTGGCCATTTTTAGTATCGAGGATAATATCTGATCACCCAAAGTTTTAGGTTTATAACACTCTGATAAATATAGTTTTCAGCCTCACTATTGGCTGTATCAATAATCGAATATTCAATGTTTGAATGAGTTTTCACTACACGCTCACGTTATAGTCGATTGAGAATTTAGACTCCACTCAGCGCCAGAATACTCATAAAGGATAACGCCGATGCATGATTTTATTTTACACCACTATGAGTTTTCTCCCTTCTCAGAAAAAATTCGTACCCTGTTAGGACATAAAAACGCACACTATAAAACTGTTAACGTTCCGATAATCATGCCCAAGCCAGACTTGGTGACACTGACGGGTGGTTATAGGAAAACACCTGTGCTGCAGCATAACAATCATATCTATTGTGACACGCGCTTAATGGCTAGAGTGATTGACGAACAGTGTGGTGGTGAGAGTATTTTCCCTTCCAGTTTGTCACTCACCACCAATACCTTGGCTGCGTGGGCGGACCAACATTTGTTTAGTGTTGCTGTGGCGCTAGCGTTTTCGCCTGCTGGATTTAAAGCATTTCGTCAACGCGTATCTGAAAAGTTTGTGGAAGACTTTGTCAACGATCGAGCGAAAATGCGTCAGGGCGGAAGTGGCTTATCTATGGATGCAAATACCGCGTTACAGCTTTTACCCATTTACCTGCAACAGATGGAACAACAACTGAGTACTGATGGTTCCTATATGTGTGGTGAACAAATCAGTATTGCAGATTTTTCAATTTATCACTGCCTTTGGTTTATCAATAATAACGCTGGGGTTTGTATGTTACTGGAGGGTTATCGTCAACTTAATCTGTGGTTTGAAAATATGAAGGCTATTGGGCACGGGTTTCCAACCAGTATCGATGCAACAGCTGCCATTGATGTTGCACATTCGGCACCGACAGTATCGTTTTCGAATAGTGAATTTTTGGTGGTGAATGGTTTTGGGTTTGGTGATCGTGTTGAAATTATACCGACTGACTATGGTATTGCTCCAGTCACCGGTGAATTGATAGTGTCTAAAACTGATGAAGTTGCGGTTAAACGAATGGATGAAAAAGTAGGTGAAGTTTATGTACATTTCCCTCGCGTTGGATACAAAATGATCACCGCGTAAAATGATCGAATATTTATTAAAAATACGTATCTTTAACTTAGTCAACTCTTTTTTGTGAGAAAAATATGACAGGCTTTACAGCTGCGGATGTACCCGAGCAAATGGGAAAAACAATAGTTGTCACTGGTGCCAATACAGGTTTGGGCTTTGAAGTGGCAAAAACCCTAGCAGGCAAAGGTGCCCGAGTATTATTAGGTTGTCGTTCTTTGTCGAAGGCGCAAGCAGCTAAAGACAGAATACTTGGTATATTTCCTAAAGCAGATGTTGTTATTGTCGAATTAGATTTAGGTAGTTTGGTATCCATTCAAAAAGCGGCGCAGCAAATTAATCAAGAGCTTAGACTGGATATATTGATCAATAACGCAGGTATTATGGTGCCACCATTGGAGTACACACAAGATGGTTTTGAATCACAATTTGGTGTTAATCATTTGGGGCCATTTGTATTAACATCACTATTATTAGATAAAATTCGTGCCACAACTAATGCCAGGATTGTGAGCACTGCAAGCATTGCCCATAGAAAGGGGAAAATTAATTTTGACGATATTAATGCCAAAAAATATTACAGTGCTTGGGCGTGTTATTCACAAAGTAAAATTGCAAATCTGTATTTTGGTTACGAATTACAACGCCGTTTACACGCTATAGGTGATAACACAATCTCAGTTGTGGTTCATCCTGGGGTAGCTGACACAGAGTTGCCTCGATACATCCCGAAACCTTTTATGTTGATGATGCCTGTTTTAAAACTTTTTTTTAATTCGGCAGAGCAAGGTGCTTGGCCAACTTTGTGTGCCGCCACTATGGCGGGTGTGAAGGGTGGAGAATACTACGGGCCTTCTAAGCGAGGTGAAATCTCGGGGCCAGCGATTAAAGTTAGGTCGAATAAACGTAGTTATAGTGAATCAATTGCAAAAAAGCTATGGGATTTGTCTATCGAGATGACCGGCGTTAGGCCAAGCTTATAAGGTTTATATAGAATAGAGAGCATTGATTTAGTGGAACACTTGGACTTGGTGAAACCCACTTAATAGTGAACCTAAACATGTTATTAATATATTTTACATATGAATTTGTTTTGTAGTTATTCTCAAACTCTGAGTAAAACTCAATTTTGTTTATAAAAATATGCTTGATAATAGTATGGAGGGGATACCGATAACGTGGCGAATTTACCAATAAAAACCAGATAAATACATAAGCATCACTTTGATTCAACCATTTGGAATGATTTTGAGCTCCTCGATGACAATATTATTATTTCCACTTATGCCAAAGCGATACAACCTGAATGCAACAAATCGTTGTACAATTTCTGGTTGGTGGGGATCCAGAGCTTGAAGTTGCACAGATATCACCATGGATGGATCTTCGTTTGCCACCCAAAGTGTTCAAACTTCAGTTAGTGGCAGTGCAAACTCATGGGCGTTTTTTTAAAACGTACTTACCAGTTGATGCGTTGTGCTT
>OOEC01000120.1_pt1 | contig 10551 bp, 8 predicted proteins | sample 1670421 | NCBI WGS metagenome assembly OOEC01 (sample SAMEA98148418, study PRJEB22522) | marine metagenome | biome: marine biome; feature: marine water body; material: sea ice | place: Arctic Ocean | collected 14-Sep-2015 | depth 1.435 m
TAACTGTATACATGCCTCGATCTGCACGACTCATGAGTTGGTCAGCGTCTTCACCGTCGTGAATAAAAGGCAATACCGATACTTGCATATTGTATCAACTGAGTTGATAGGCTCAGGGGCAGTTTTTGATAGGATTTCTAATATAGGCACACTATCGTCGGTAATATCTGAATCAACCATGACTGCGATAAATTCATCACTACCGATATGTGTCAACGGATCACTTAATCGTAAAGCTGCTTTCATTCGCTGGGACTGAGACGTGACTTAAATAAAACGATCTGCGAGATAAACACGATTTGGCAGATTGGTTAACATGTCATAATGAAACGAAGACTGGCACTTGATCAGCTTCGTTTTTTACAGCGCTAACAGTGAGCATCTTGACATAAATTTCACCATCCTTATGTCGATTTCATCCTTATGTCGATTCCAGACTTTGTGTCACTAGTTTTCTTGTGTTAATCGCGTACTCACCATTTGATGAAGTCAGCCATATCCCAAAAGCTATGGTTAGAATAGTAACTGAAAAGTTCAACAAACTTGGCGTTTAAGAGGTACCAAAACTGCAGTCAGCCATATTGAATTAAACCTATGAGGTTTTTATCCACTGACTAACAAGTTGAGACAAATTCGGTGATTTTGTCCCAACTTGAATGGTGTATTTTGTTGAAAGCATGTTGTAGTTAACTTTTTTGAGGTGCTTGATTGCTCTCATGTGCTACTTCGTGTTTTAAAGTCATAGCTATTAATATGATGGCACAAATACAACCCCCTACTAAGAGTATAAAACCGCCGTCCCAGCCAAAGTGGTCGACTGTGTAACCCAGTACAATGTTGGCTACGACTGCACCACCCAAGTAACCAAATAAGCCTGTTAAACCAGCAGCGGTGCCTGCTGCTTTTTTAGGGACTAGCTCTAATGCAAATAAGCCAATCAACATTACAGGGCCATAAATTAAAAAACCAATTGCCATAAGCGCAAGGATATCAACGGTAGGGTTTCCTGGGGGATTAAACCAATAAACCAGCACTGCCACTAACACCAACACCATATATAAAATGGCAGGAGGCGCACGTCGACCTTTAAACCAAGCGTCGCTGATATATCCACACAACAGAGTACCGGGTATGCCGGCCCATTCGTATAAGAAATATGCCCATGAGCTTTTGTTAAACGAAAAGTCTTTTACTTCGTATAGATAGGTGGGTGCCCAGTCTAAAACGCCATAACGGATGAGATACACAAAGGCGTTAGCCCCTGCAATAAACCAGAGTAGTTTATTATTAAGCACGTACTTTAGGAATATTTCTTTAGCAGTAAACTCTTGTTCGTGTGATTCATCATAGTCTTTGGGATAGTCATTGCGGTATTCTTCAATGGGAGGTAATCCACATGACTGTGGCGTATCTTTCAAAGTAAAAAAGATAAATACTGCTATTAAAGAAGCAGCAAAGGCAGGTACATAAAAAATACTATGCCACTCATTAAACCAAGCCATACCTAATATAGACAAAGGTCCGATTAAACCACCACCAACGTTATGAGCAATATTCCAAAAAGAAACCGTTTTACCCCGTTCATTCCCTGAAAACCAGTGCACCATAGTGCGACCGCAAGCAGGCCAGCCCATACCCTGAGCCCAACCATTTAAAAATAATAAGATAAAAATTGACCCGATGCTTTGGGTTGCCCAAGAAGTGAATCCAAATATGAACATCACACCAGCAGAAATCAGCAATCCGGTCATCAAAAAGAAGCGTGGGTTACTGCGGTCGGATACGCTACCCATCAAAAACTTACTCAAACCGTAAGCGATAGAAACAGCAGATAGAGCAATACCTAGCTCACCTTTACTAAAACCTTGCTCTTCTATTAAAAAGGGCATGGCTAGGGAGAAATTCTTGCGAACTAAGTAGTAACCTGCATAACCGACAAAAATACCAATAAATACTTGCCATCGCAGATGTTTATAATCTTTGTCGATTTCTTCTTTGGGTTGCGATGGAATATGTGGTGCGGGTTTGAAAATACCAAACATAAAGACTTAATCTAATTAATTTTGGTAATTAAAACAGAAATTATCACTCTATATATCAATTATTTAACTTTAATTTTCGATCCTTACGTGGAACGTGGCAAATGATTACGTTTATTTACTTTTTTTTGCTGGGTAATTGGCCTCTTTTTGAAGGCTTACTCATTTGGGTATATACCTAAGTTCCACATGGTGTGTAGAGGACTACGATAAGGATGATGAATGACCTGTGGCTATTGCTAAAACAGTGATTGATCAGGGGATTTTTTGAGTTTTTAGCCAGAAACATATTACATAATTTTTTGTTTAATTAAGAATTGAATATTTTGGATTTTGGTTACGCCTCTATTTTTGTCAGCAGAGCCTACTAAATAATATCTGCATCTGGAAAATGTTATCCGCACAATGATGTTGTTAGGCTGATTATATTAAACAGTTAACAATACATCATTAATAATGTTGAGAGTAAGCTATGTATTCCCACAACATCATCATCATGGTGCTCATCTAATTAAAAGCTTGCTCAATTAGATAAATTTCAGACAAGCTTTAGTTAGGCCTTAGTTAGGCCTTAGCTAGGCACTTCTTAGAAGACCTGTTACCCACAAGTTCTAATCAGCAGATAGGCCCTCAAACCAAGTACCTATAATTTGTCTTTCATCTTCAGTCATGGCTGTTTTATTCATCAATGGCATATCTTTGATTACCACCGTTCGATTATGAATTATTGAAGCCCGCTTTTCTATTTGTGGCCATGTATCAAACATTAAACCCAAAGGTGCAATAACAAACATGTCGTCTGTGGGTTGTGCCGCATGACAATTTGCACAGTGAGTTTGTATAACATCATATACCACTTGTTGTTGCACATTTAGTTCGATGGCAGGTGCGGAACTTTTTGTGGAGGTGGTTGTATCCACTTGAGAAGTAACAGGCATTGATACCATACCTGCGATGATCATCATGCCAATAGATCCAGTGACAAGAATCGATGGGCGGGAGATACCAATATGTTTAAGGTTGAAATAATGACGTATCCAAGCAGAGACTACCCCGATTGCCATCAATATTAACCATGCATTATCATGCTGATAAGTCATAGGATAATGATTGCTGATCATAATAAATAGTAAGGGCAGGGTTAAATAGTTGTTGTGCACTGAGCGTAATTTGGCACCTAATCCCCAACTAGGATCAATCTCTGTTTTATTGGTCACCGCGTCAACCATGAGTCGCTGAGCCGGCATGATTTTGAAGAACACATTACCCGCCATGATGGTTCCGATTAGAGCCCCTACATGAATAAATGCTCCTCGACCACTAAACCAATGAGTGGCTAAATAACTCGCCGCTGCAAGAAGTATCAACACCATAATACCAAATACTTTTGGGTATCTAGATAATGGGCTGCGACAAGCGGCTTCATAAATAAATAATCCACCAAAAATCAGCCCTAAACCTCTACCTATTGCTTGGCTAGGGGTTAAATCCATCACTGAACTATCAATCAGGTATATGGCCGCTCCGTGATAATAAACCAAGCCAAGCAATAAAAAACCACTGATCCAAGTGGTGTAGGCTTCCCACTTAAACCAGTGTAGTTTTTCAGGTATGACTTCAGGGCCATATTCGTATTTAGCCACTTCGTAAAAGCCGCCACCATGAACGGCCCATAAATCGCCTTTGATACCTTTTTGTTTTTTCCATTCAGGTGGTGTTCGTAGGTTATTGTCTAGCCAAATAAAATAAAACGAGGCGCCTATCCACGCCACACCAGCAACAACATGAAACCAACGAAGAAATAACGAAATCCAATCAAGCAACATTATTGTGACCCTTTTAATATTTGTTTATCGGCTTGGTAGACAGCTTTACCCGCTACATATGTGGCCATAATGGCTCTATCATCGGCTAACATACTCAATGCAAAAATAATATCTTGCGGGGTACGGTGACTTTCAAAACGTAACGCACTGAGCTCATCAAATTCTGGATTGATAATAACAAAGTCTGCATCGGTTCCAGGATTAAGGTTACCAATTTCGTTTTCTAGACCTAATCCCACTGCTGCACCTTGGGTCATTAAGTACAAACCATGCATGGGATCCATCTGGTTACCTTTAAGCTGACAGATTTTGTAAGCTTCCCCCATGGTCTTTAACATACTAAAACTGGTACCTCCACCTACATCCGTCGCCAGCATAACAGGAATATGGTGTTGTTCGGCTTTGGCTAAATCAAATAGGCCACTGCCCAAAAATAGGTTTGAAGAAGGGCAAAACGCAATGCTTGCTTGGGTTTCTTGCAAGCGCTGCCATTCTATTTCGTCTAAATGAATACTGTGGCCAAGCACTGCCCCTTTTCTAAGTAAGCCATAATGATCATAAACATCTAAATAATTTTTTCGTTCTGGAAATAATTCTTTGACCCAAGCTATTTCATTATGGTTTTCAGATAAATGTGTTTGAATAAACACATCTGGGTATTGTTGGGCCAATTCACCTAAAGCGTGCAATTGTTTAGCACTGCTGGTAGGCGCAAAACGTGGTGTGATAGCATATTTTAATCGACCATTGTTATGCCATTTATCTATCAAATCGGCACTGTCTTGTTGAGCACTTTTTGGAGTGTCTTGAAGCCAATCTGGACAGTGCCTGTCCATACATACTTTACCAGCAATCAATAACATGTTGTAACTTGATGCTTCTTGAAAAAGGGCATCGGCTGCTTGTTTGTGTACCGACGAATATACCATGCCGGTGGTAGTACCATGGCGATGTAATTGTTTAATAAATATCTTAGCTATATGACTGGCATATTGGCTGTCAGCAAACTTGCGTTCTACTGGAAAAGTATAATCAGTTAGCCAATCTAGTAACTGTTCGCCAAAACTGGCAAGCATTTCTGTTTGTGGAAAATGTAAATGACTATCAATAAAGCCAGGTAACAGTAATTGACCAGAATAATCATGTAGATTAACGTTAAGATATTGATTTATATTATTATTGTACTCGCCAATAAATTCTATCTTACTGTTACGCGTAACTAAAATCCCATCTTCAATGTATACATAGTCCTGTTTGGGACTATTACTTTGAGTTGGGAAATGTAATATCGATGCGCGATAAGCTTGAGTCGTCATAAAAGGGGGGTCTCTCTAACTGTCTTCAACTACAGCAATAAATGCCAGACTAACTGCCACGATAACTACTAAAACCAAAAGGCGAAATAAGCAGTGGTACATGGTAATGCCCACCATCCTCGGTAAGCTCAAAATGTACATCTACGAAGGGATAAAAAGCGTTGCTGTGGTGTGCCAATAAGTAGTCTTTCGTAAAAAAACGAAGACAATATTCACCTGCATGAAAATGGTAATCTTGCCATTCATTACAACGCCCGTCTTTATCAGTTTGTGCCTGAATAATTGTCCCATCAAGAGTGGTTAAAGCTAATGCCATATTAGCAGCAGGTTTACCCAACGTAGTATCTAATACATGACTCGAAAGACTGATGCTCATGATGCTTGTATTCCTTTTTCTAGTTCATTTTCTAATCCCTTCTCTACTCTTAGCAAGGTGATTTTAATTTGTTCTGCTGCGGCAAGTGTAATTTCTGTTGCGGTATCATTTTGTAAGCGTGACATCAAGGCATCCAGCATCGTTTTTGCGCTTAACCCACTGGCACAAATAATAAAGATAAAACCATGTTTATTTAAATAATTATGATTGGCTAAGGCTAAATCATGGAGCGTTTTATCGTCTGCATCGTTAGCACCTTGTTGTTCGTTGCTAGCCATATTCTTAGTAGCTGCGTACTTTTTACGTAAGCTATTTACGTCGCCTATCATTGGATGAGCTTCAAAGGCAGTTAAAAAGTCTGGCGTAGAACACTGTTGCCATATTTGTTTTGCTGCTTTTACAAGACTATCAAAATCTGTCAAAGGTAGGGCTTTAGCCATGCCTTTAGACCATTTAGGTGCGGCGCAACATTGGCTAAACCATTGTTCAGCTTCTTTATTGGTGAAGTTATTTAAAGCCTGCAACGACAAGATATTTTGTTGACTCATTTAGTTGTTACCAAAGATTGAATAAGTTGTTGATTATCTCGCCATGCCTGTTTTTGTTGAGATTTTGTGGCCTTTTCAGGTTCTAACAGCTGAATTAACTGTGCTGCCATGGATACGGCTACTTCAATGGGTCTTTTTCCCGGAATATTTAACACACCTACAGGAGAAACCAGTCGCTGAATATCTTGCTGCTGAAATTCTCGGTGTGCCAATCGAGTTCTAAAGCGCCTCGCTTTAGTATTTGAACCTATCATGCCAACAAAGGCCATATCTTTTCGGCGTAGAGCGGCTTCGATGATGTCAAAGTCTAATTGGTGGCTGTGAGTCATGACAATGACCCAAGACTTGCTAGCTAGACTGGAAATGGTATCAGCTGGCATTTCGCTTATCATTAATTTCACGTTACTTGGCACAGTTTGCAGGGCGATGTCATCAAGCATCTGTTGGCGATTGTCTATCCAGCTTATTTGCAACGGTAGCTGCGCCAAAATAGGCACCAATGCTCTAGATACATGACCTGCGCCGTAAATAGCAATGTGCTGAGCATGTTCAGTGAACGCTTCAAACAATACGTTGGTAGCACCACCGCAACACTGGCCTAATTTACTTGAAAGGGGATAATGTTCAACTTTTTGCGTTGTGGTGCTATCCATTAGCAAGTTACGCGCTTGTTTAATCACTTCAAATTCAAGATGCCCACCCCCTATCGTGTCAAAGGCGCTATCGTCACATACCAACATTTTTGTACCACCATTTCGGGGAGTAGAGCCTGCCGTGGCGAGTAATGTAACTAACACATAACTTTTGCCTTGTTGCTGGCATTGGTGTAGAGCGTCAAACCATGTTTTTATGGGTAGACTCATGCTTGTTCCTCCAGCCATGTCTGTGCTTGTTCAACCGCGTTATAGACTTTTTCTGGGGTTGCAGGGGTATGTAGTACAGGGTCAATTTGGTAATCAGTGATGCTAGATACCGCATCTTTTAATGCACACCAAACCGAGTTAGCCAACATCAACGGGGGTTCTCCCACCGCTTTTGAATGATAGATGCTGTCTTCATCGTTTGCCCTAGGGTATAAATCGACATTAAAAATTTCCGGTGTGTCACCAATTGCTGGAATTTTGTAGGTTGCGGGGTTGTTGCTGATAAGTTTACCGTTATCGTCCCATAACAGTTCTTCAGTGGTTAACCAGCCCATGCCTTGGATAAAGCCACCTTCAATTTGGCCAATATCAATAACAGGATTAAGGCTTCTGCCTACATCATGTAATATATCTACTCGGTCGACTTTGTATTCACCCGTTAACGTATCAATGGATACTTCTGAACAACTTGCACCATATGCAAAATAAAAAAACGGTCTACCGTTACCTGATGCTCGGTCGTATTTAAGCTTGGGTGTTTTGTAAAAGCCTGATGCTGATAACGAAATGCGGTCCATATAGGCTTGTTGGATCAAGTCACTAAAAGCAATACTGTGTTCACCTATATTGACTTGTTGGTGAGTAAACTTTGCTTGTTTTGCTTGATTAACATTCGCATTGACTTGTTTGGCAAAAAACTCGGCCAAGCGTTGTTTGATAATTAAACAGGCATTTTGCGCCGCCTTACCATTCAAGTCTGTGCCGCTTGATGCTGCAGTAGGAGAAGTATTAGGTACTTTGTCAGTTCGTGTCGAAGTGACTTCAATATGTGATAAAGGCACCCCAAATTCATTAGCCACTATTTGACCAATTTTGGTATGTAAGCCTTGCCCCATTTCAGTCCCTCCATGGTTTATTTGTATGCTCCCGTCGGTATAGATATGCAGTAAAGCACCAGCTTGATTAAGGTGTTTAGCGGTAAATGAAATACCAAATTTAACAGGGGTTAACGCCAAGCCTTTTTTAATGATAGGGCTATTTTTGTTAAATACAGTCATTTGTTTGCGGCGCAGTTGGTAATCGCTTGAAATTTCTAATTTATCAATCAGATCAGCTAACAAATTGTGTTCGACCTGCATTCCATATTGAGTGGTGTTTCTGGTGTCTTTGCCATATAGATTGAGTTTACGTATGGCGAGAGGATCTTTGCCTAATTTACGGGCGATTGCATCCATCATAGCTTCTGCCACTATCATACCTTGGGGACCACCAAAGCCACGGAAAGCGGTATGTGACACTTGATTGGTTCGACATCTGTGTCCTTCAATAGAACAATCGGCTAAAAAATAACCATTGTCTGCATGAAACATTGCCCGGTCTACTATTGCATCTGACAAGTCGGGTGAGTGCCCACAATTACCGTTTATTTCGATGTGTGTTGCTTGGATCAAGCCTTGATTATCTGTGGCTACTTTAAATCGGTTTTCGAATGGATGACGTTTACCCGTTGCCATCATATCTAACATGCGTGGAAGTCGAAGTTTGACAGCTACTTTATTTCGGCTAGCGAATATTGCAGCTAAACAAGCCCACTGAGCAGCCTGTGTTTCTTTACCGCCAAAACCTCCACCCATGCGGCGCATATCGACCACTACTTTATGTAGTTTTATATCTAATACTTCGGCAATAAGTTTCTGAACTTCACTGGGATGTTGGCTTGAAGAGTAGACTAACATTCGGTCCTCTTCTTCAGGAATAGCCATAGATATCTGACCTTCAAGATACATATGTTCTTGGCCACCAATAATCATTTCGCCTTCAATATGAATGGGGCTTTGGTCATAACTTTGTTGAAAATCGCCGCGGCGCATAAAGTGTGGTGGTCGCACAAAGTTTTCTTGCTCTTTGGCTTGCTCAACAGACAAACAAGCTTGAGTCGGTGTAATCACAATGTGTGCTTTTAATGTTGCTTGGCGAGCTAGGTTTACACTGGTTGCTAAGACCGCGAAGATAGGTTGACTATGATATAAAATATTTGTACCAGCTAACAAGGGATCTCCTGGAAACACTGGCCCTATATCTTTATGACCAGCAATGTCATCTACAGTGATCACGTCTATTACGCCTTCACTGGCTTTCACTCGTGACAAATCAATGGATGTGATTATTCCCGTAGTTTCCGAACTTACACCTACTGCAACATGGTGGATGTTTGCTGCTTCTGGCATATCGTCTATATAACGAGCTTGACCGCTGACATGACGCTCAGCACTTTCATGCTTGTGAGACTTGCCAGCTGCTCCTTGAGGTGCAGTATCAAATATAGGTTGGTCAATCAGTTTACGCATGACGATGCTTCCCAGTTGACTCATCATTTAAAGAGGGAATATGAACCACACGAGTTTCAATCTGTTGGGAACTGTGGTTTGTTTCTAACCAGAAACGTTTCCATAAATTGATTAACATAGCAATGCGATAGGTTTTGCTGGCACGCACATCATCTAGTGGAGTAAATGCTTGTTTGAGAATTTCTTTGCCAATATCAAAGGCTTCGCTGCTGGACCATGTTTTACCTTGAAGTTGAGTATTGAGCTCTAACACAGTTGCTGGGATTGCAGCGACACCACCAAAACCAGAATCGATATGGTGTATCTTTCCATCAATGACGTGTAAATTGAATACCGCACATACTGCCGAAATATCATCTTCATAACGTTTAGATACTTTATATGCCCGGACTAGGTTGCTGCGATGAATGAAAGGAATAAAAATCGCTTCTATCCATTCCGATGTCTTCAAAGCTGTCTTGCGATAATCCAAAAAGAATTCACTTGCCACTACTTTTCTTCTTTGCTTGCCATCGTCCAAATGAATAACCGCATTAAGCGCTAACAATGCAGGTGGCATATCACCTATTGGCGAACCATTAGCAACATTTCCACCTAAACTGGCTTGATTACGAATAGGCGTAGCAGCAAAGCGCCATAACAGCTCAGATAGCTGAGGAAAATGTGTTAATAAGCTCGCCTCAATTTTACCAAAGGGCAGGGCAGCACCAATTAATAATCCATGATCTTGTTCAACAAGTTGGTTCAAGTCTGGCATCGCGCTTAAGGCAATGAGTTTATCGAAGGATTTCAGCTGTTGCGTGACCTGCAGCGCTAAGTCAGTACTACCGGCGAATACATTAGCATCAGGGTATTGGGCTTTGGCAGCCGCCAGTGCTTGTCTTGATGTAGGTATTAATAAATTGTTTGTGCTAATAACAGAGTCATTTATATCGTTTAAACGTTTAACTATCTCGATTTCTGTTTTTTTAAACTTATCAGACCGCTTGTTTTGGCAAACACTCAATGTGGCATCAATGATGGGGCGATAACCTGTACAGCGGCATAGATTGCCTGAAAGTGCTTGAATAACGGCTTCTCTGTCTGGCAGCTCTGCCTGATGGTATAAAGCAAACATTGACATAATAAATCCCGGTGTGCAAAAACCACATTGTGAACCATGATGGTCAATCATGCTCTGCTGCACGGGGTGTAAATCTTTTCCATCTGGTAAATGTTCTACGGCTGTCTCTTTA
>OOEC01000122.1_pt1 | contig 10467 bp, 12 predicted proteins | sample 1670421 | NCBI WGS metagenome assembly OOEC01 (sample SAMEA98148418, study PRJEB22522) | marine metagenome | biome: marine biome; feature: marine water body; material: sea ice | place: Arctic Ocean | collected 14-Sep-2015 | depth 1.435 m
GAGCCGCATAACTTTTATAAAATAATGAATTACTACTCATATTGTTACTCCTAATTGTTTGATAAAAGTTAGCCAACATTTTAGATGTTATGTATTATTTTTCTTGATTCTAATACCAAATAGCAAACTTTTGGGATGTAATCCTTCAAACATCTTAATGGTCAACACGATAAAAAATATTTTTTCATCTAATCAGATCAGAAGATCTAACTTAAAATATACGATTTAATTTAAACCAAGGCATAGATGACATCACTAAATGATATCATATTGACTAACATATAAACAAAACTACACCTTCTTGCCTAGTATCTAACCAAACAGACATTTTATGTCATAAAACGGTTGACGAGAAAAAGCTAGATCAGCATAATACGCGCCACTTCGGAGACGGAGTGATTAGTGGCTACATAGCTCAGCTGGTTAGAGCACATCACTCATAATGATGGGGTCGCAGGTTCGAGTCCCGCTGTAGCCACCACTTTTATCTTGTTAGGATAAAGGTATGCGGGAGTGGTGGAATTGGTAGACACGCTGGATTTAGGTTCCAGTGCTTCACGGCGTGAGAGTTCGAGTCTCTCCTTCCGCACCATTGTTGGGGTATAGCCAAGTGGTAAGGCAACGGGTTTTGATCCCGTCATTCGTTGGTTCGAGTCCATCTACCCCAGCCATTTTACTGTGAGTAATTAGACCAATTACTAGCACAGTTTGTGATAAATATGTTTTGTACCTTTCTTTAGGGTATTTTATATCTTTAGTAAATAAGTCCATTGGGGTATAGCCAAGTGGTAAGGCAACGGGTTTTGATCCCGTCATTCGTTGGTTCGAGTCCATCTACCCCAGCCATATTTAGATTATAAATATGCCATTTAGTTTAAGAGCTGTTATAAGCTGATTTGTAGATTTATAGTTGTAGTAAAAAAATGCCAAGCTAATGCTTGGCATTTTTGTTTTTATCGATTCACTTTGTACCCTAGACTTAAATGCCATTAAACGGCAAACTTCCAACATGTATTTAAACACTTGTGAGTCAAATCTTGATTAACGAAATTGTCGCTTTTATTAACAACATTCTTTGGGGTAACGGTCAGATATTGATCTACATGTTGATAGCAGCGGGTGTGTGGTTCTCAGTAAAATTAGGTTTTATTCAAATTCGACATTTTGGCCATATGTTTTCAGTAATGAAAGGCAGTACCCAAAGCGATAAAGCAGGTATAAGCTCGTTTCAAGCGTTATGTACCAGTTTATCCGCCAGAGTGGGCACAGGTAACCTTGCAGGAGTTGCTGTCGCAATTTCACTAGGTGGCTCTGGTGCTATTTTCTGGATGTGGGTTATTGCACTTCTTGGCATGGCTACTGGCTTTGCAGAAAGTGTGCTTGGACAACTTTATAAAGTTAAAGATACAAATGGAGAATACCGCGGTGGGCCCGCTTATTATATTCAACAGGGCTTAAACAAGCGTTGGTTAGCTGTCATATTTTCGTTGTTTTTATTTTTAGGCTACGGCTTTATTTTTAGTGCAGTACAAGCCAATACTATTACTGACGCGCTAAATCATGCTTACGACATCCCTACCCTTTATTCGGGCTTGGTTATTATTGTCTTTGCCGGGTTGATTGTTATGGGTGGTTTACGTGCTATCGCTAAATTCGCCGAATGGGTCGTACCTTTTATGGCTGTAACCTATGTAATGGTAACTTTAGCGATTACTTTTCTAAATATTCAATTAGTACCAGCAATGTTGTGGGACATTATTAGCTCAGCATTCGGTTTACAAGAAGCTGGCGCTGGTGCAATGGGCGCAGCATTTAAACACGGTGTGCAACGTGGATTATATTCTAACGAAGCAGGATCAGGTAGTGTACCTCATGCCGCTGCAAGCGCTACGCCTAACCCTAATCATCCTGTGTCGCAAGGATATGTGCAGATGCTGGGTGTGTTTATCGACACTATGATCTTATGCACGTGTTCAGCAATTGTTATCTTATTAGCTGGTGGTGCATCAGGTGAAGGCATGGAGGGTATTCGCTTGACTCAAGACGCTATGAGCTCACACTTAGGTGAAGTCGGAGGGGATTTTGTCGCTGCAGCCATCAGCTTATTTGCGTTTACTTCAGTTGTTGCAAACTATGCTTACGGGGAAAGTAACCTTCACATGTTTAAACTAGATAATAAATTAGGCCGAACAGCCTATACAGTGGGCTATTTATTGATGATCCTATGGGGTTCTATGGCTGCATTGCCTGAAGTGTGGGCGATGGCAGATATGGCATTAGGTCTGATGACAGTGATAAATATTACCGCACTAGTATTAATGACCCCCACTATCGTTTCCATTAGTAAGGACTATTTTGCCAAACGAGATAGTGGCAAAAAAATTAGTTACAAATCTGGTGATTGTGAAATACAGGGTAAATCAAAAAAAGGAATTTGGGATTAGCTACATAACTTAGAATGTATAATAAAAAGGGGCTAATTATGCCCCTTTTTATCAAATAAAATCCTACATTGTGTTACTTACTCCAAGAAAATGTCTGGAATGCATCATCAACGGGTGTCTCGGCCAAGTGATTAGTAAAATTACTCATCACTTTTTGTGCCAGAATAAGCACAATATCAAGTAAGTTTTGTTTATTAAAACCTGCAGTATAAAATGTATCTATATCAGCCTGCTCTACGATACCTCTGTTTCTGACCATTAGCAGAGTTGTATCGCGCAAGGTTTCTAATTTAACCGACTTAAGAGGTGATTGATTACGCAAAGCTTCTGTTATTTCTGCATCGACGCTCATCATATTAGCGATAGCAGTATGTGCGGGTACACAATAATGGCAGCCATGTTCAACATTAATAGTTTGCCACACAACAGTCAGCTCATCTTTATCGAAGGATGCATTTTGCGCCAATTCATGTAGCTTTTGATATGCGTCCAGCAAAGCTGGTGACTCAGCCATAATGGCGTGGAGATTAGGCAGCATACCAAAACCTTTTATTGATTTTTCCAATAAAGGTTTTGCAGCTTCCGGGGCGGTTTCCAAGTTATACAATTCAAAGTTACTCATATTTCTCTCTTTTATTAATATTAATTAATAGATGGCAAAGAAATAATATAACTGGACTTGAACGTTTGTTCAAGCTAAGTTTGAACAACTGTTCAAGTCCAGTTATGAGGTCGTTTATTTTGAAGTACAATCATGCCGAGGTATTAAACAAAGCCACTGAACTTTTTTGGCAAAAAGGCTATCAAGGGACTAAGATGCGTGATTTACAAGAGCATCTGGACATGCGTCCTGGTAGTATTTATGCGGGGTTTGGAAGCAAAGAAGCGTTATTTTTACAAGTATTAAATTGTTACGTAGAACAAAGTCTAAATAAAATAGATGAATATAACCGTTCGGTGACTCATCCACTTGAAGCATTAAAATACTTTGTCAGTGATTTTATTCTTGTTAATGGCAAACTAGAAAACTGTAGGATTTGTTTGTTGGTCAAGACGGTATCTGAGTCAGAAACAAGTCAACCTACATTACACACTCATGCATTGTCAGGCTTACAAAAAATTCAACAAAAATTTACAGAACTATTTACTCAGGCACAACAACTTAAATTATTAAGCCAAACAGCCAACACTGAACAGTTAGGTAAATGGCTACAAATGCAAATTATGGGTTTGGTGATCTATTCAAAGAACTACGCGGAACAGCAGGATATTACTTTAATGATTGAACATATATTTTCTACATTTAGACAACCCTCTTAACTTTTATCAAATGCTGGGCGGCTGTCAGATAACAAATGATCTAAGTCTTTTTGTGCTTGTTTGGGGTTCAATAAATCTCCTTGTTGTAACATCTCACATTCATCATTAATCATTTGTTTAACCGTCACTGGGTAAAAACGGCAGTCCTCAGGCCGGTCGTAGTAGATGTCACAGGTATACACTGACTTTGATGGCTCGTCTGTGTTTTTGGTTTCTCGCAAAAAAGGGCACAAAGATAGTTGTTTACCGCTTTGTGGTGAAAACCAAATCAAGCCCTTTTTTACATACGCAGCGATATCAGGCTTAAACAGTTCCCACATATCAATGTCTTGATCTGATGCAGACAAATCACCATTGCTGTATTTAACACAGCACTTACCACAAGAATTACAATCCTGCATCAGGTCAACATCCTATGTAGGGTCATTATTTCCTTCGATTTGATTGCTTTTTCATACGCTGTGACTGTTCTGCCCTGTCGTTTTCGCGTTTTTCTTTTCGATCTTTTTTATCAGGCGTTAATGAGCCAGTCTTAAAGCGCTCTTTGCGATCGACTTTATCAGCAGCTTTTTTAGCCGCTACTGCAGCCATCTCTATCACCTCTAGTTCAATCATCTGGGGTGTTTCGAGGCTTATACGGCCAAGCTTTCCAGATCGCAGTTCATTAATAAATACTTCACATATTTTATGCAGGTTCACCCTTCCCCCTGTCATTAAAGCGCCACGTCGAGCTGCTGCAAGTTCCAAAAACTCAATTTCAGTGTTAGGTATATGCTCTAGCTCAAAACGTGTTTTAAGTAATTCTGGGTAGGCCCTAATTAAATAATCTGCAGCAAAAAAACCAACATCATCATATTCCATAGCAGTGTCTTTAATTGCACCAGTGGAGGCCAATCGATAACCACTATTTGGGTTCTCTAATTTTGGCCACAATATGCCTGGGGTATCGAACAAGGTAATACCATTGCCTAAATTAATCCGTTGTTGGGTTTTAGTAACAGCTGCTTCGTTACCCGTTTTAGCAATGACACGTTCCGCTAGAATATTGATCAGAGTTGACTTACCTACATTCGGAATCCCGACAATCATAGTATGTATAGGCTTAACACTGGCATCTTTTTCGGGCAACATTTTTCTGCATAACTCCAAGATTTGTTTCATCTTGGCTGGCTCTTCAGTTGTTGAAGTAAAGGTTTTAACCGCTCTTTCACGCTCAAGAAATTCCTGCCATGCAACGGTAACTTCTGGATCAGCGAGGTCTGTCTTGCTCAGCACTTTGATACAGGGCTTATCACCTCGAAGCTGAGCGATCATTGGATTTTCGCTAGAATAGGGAATGCGAGCATCAAGCACTTCGATTAGCACATCAACTTGCGGCAATGCCTCTTTTATTTCTTTTTGAGCTTTATGCATATGCCCGGGATACCAATGAACTGCCATTTAGTCTGCCTATTTAATTAATCATAAAACATGATATGAAACATTTGGAAGGTGAAAGATTTAGTTAGTGAAATGCATAACCAGTTGAATGATCACCATAATGACTAACAAGGGTAATATCCAGCGACCCAATTTACCCATTTGCTCGCTCGACATTCTGAACTTAGAACGTTCAATTAATGGAACAATTATAATTAGAGCAACAAATAATATGGCTAAAATAATTAATACTGTCACCTGTCACCTACCTTTGTGTCGGGCCTGCTTGTATCATCTATGCGTTTTTCCATTTTATGCCAATCCCATTGCATATTTCATCACATTATTTTTTATGGGGCCTGCGTTGTTTGCCAACTTTAGACCTAGGTTACGTAACAGTTCGAATGGCGTATTCCTATTACTGAATAATGAATATAACAAATCCATAGCACTCATCATCATTAAATTATCTCGACGACGGCTTTCCTCATATTTTTTTAACCAGTCACAGTAATTATTTGGCTGTAAAATGACTGCAGGTTCATTTATCGCAAGTTCTTTACGAATGATATCAAGTAATACAGCCACGTCCTTAAAGCCTAAGTTCACTCCCTGACCGGCTAATGGGTTGATGGTATGCGCAGCATCACCAATTAGCACGGTACTCCCCTTAAAGTATTGATTCGCATGCATGCGGGTCAGCGGGAAACTCGCGACATCAAGTATTTCAAAATCTGTCAAATCAGCTGGAAAATGTTGAACTATATGTTGTTTTAACTTTTCTTTAGACAAGCTTTTTAATTGTTTTATCTCATTTGCACTATTGTACCAAACGAGCGATGCAAAACCGTCATATAAAGGTAAAAAAGCCATAGGTCCATCAGGAGTAAATTGTTGCCAAGTTATATCTTGTTGTACATCATATGTTTTTATTTGAATACCTAGAGCCTGCTGAGAATATTGCCAACCTTGAACACCTATGTTGGCAGCGGCACGAACCACGGAATTCCCGCCATCAGCACCGATAAGCAGTTTTGCTTTTATAATCTGACCATCTTCTAACGTAATCTGAGAAGTATCGCTAGACGTTATATCTGTTACTTTTAAGTTCTCATAAAAAACTACATTTTGATTTTTTTCAATTGCAGCATGTAAACTTAGTTGGACTAGTCGATTTTCAATAATATGCCCAAGGTGAGGCTGGCCGATGGCTTTACAATCAAAGTCTGTGCGACATGATGGTTTATCCCACACCGACAATCGTTTGTATGGGCACAGCCGCATATTTTTGATATGTGTCCATGCTCCTAAGTCATGCAGCAAAGCTTCCGAAGTTAAACTAACGGCAGCAACCCGCATATCCGGTGGCTGTTTAGAATCAAATGGCACGGGCATAGAAGGTTCAATGACAGCGATTTTGAAGCCCAGTTTTGCCAGGCCTAAAACCATAGCCGAACCTACCATTCCCCCTCCAACCACACAAAAATCAAACAAAACATTTACCTCTAGTTGAGCGCTAAATTACTTTAACACGTGACAAAATTGAGCTGAAATAGTTTGTCTAAATGTTTTCTAAATTCAGCTCCACTCAATAATACGCTTCAGAAGTCTTATTAGTTTTGCCACAACATTAAATAGACCGTGATGTAAAATTGATATTATTGAGTGTAAACGTGGAATAAAGGAATAATTTCGGTTCACTATGCTCTGTGACTAAGTTTTATCGGTGTTACGATCCCAGGTATAATTCACACCTTTGATCTGCCTAAAGCTGTAAATGCAGAGCCAATGATAACAACAGCTGCACCAATATAAGCCCAATAATCTAAGTCGCTAGTGGTGAAATGCTGTGGTAGCCAATTCACTGCCACCAGCATGCTCAAAAAAGTAAAAATGGGAGCCATAGCTAAAACTGCACTGACCTTGGCAGCTTGCCATATATTTAGAGCCTCGGTGAATGCACCGTATGCAACTATGGTATTCACACAACAAAACAAAAGTGCTAAAACATGGATCAGCTGCATATCCATCAGCTGAAGCACGTTAGAAAATGGTAACAATACACAAAAACCAATAATATAAATTAACAAAGTTAATTGTTTTGCCGTAAGTACTTTTAACAGAGGTTTCTGCATCAGTGCGTAAGCAGCCCAAGCGGTAGCTGCAAACAAAATAATTAATACACCCGTGGTAAACTGACTTAAAGATAAAAACAAGTTAGCTAGTCTGTCGTTAAAAAATAAAATCAAGCCCAAAAAAAGCATTAAGGCACCAAAGATTTCAAGCCGGTTTAAACGTTCTTTATAAAACACCACGCCCCCTACCATCAGCATGAAAGGGGCAGTTTGCATCACTATTTGAACGGTTTCTGGGTTTAGATATTCTAAACCTTTTACATTTGCAACATAATTAATTACCAAGAACAAACTGGCAAGCAACAACCCTATGCTTTTATTCCTGCTAAGTGCGGACAATCGCGGCAAAGACTTTCTTTTTAACAACAATAAAAATACAAATATCCCCGCCACAAAAAACCGGTATAAGGTGATGGTTACAGCATCCATTACCTCCAAACTCAGCATCAAAAAAGGCGGTAATATCCCCCACAAGACAGCAGTGGTGAGTGATAAAAAAAAACCATACCAGTGTTTTGTTACTTCTATGCTTGTTAGCCTCATAGCTTCTCCAAATAAATCTTAACTATTGATCTCAAACAACGCTACCGAACGCGGCTGACTGGCTAATTATTATAAGTTTTTGTTTACAATGTATATTCTACATTAGATTAAGGGCATTCATACAAATCTCACAAAATAGAAAGTAATGAAAAGTCGTTGTTTTAACATCGGGTGGTGATGCCCTTAATATGAATGCTTGTATTCGTTCAACTGAACTTACAGCCGAACACTATGAACTCGAAGTGATGGCTTATAAGCATGACTATAACGAACTAATTGAACAAGAATACAAACTACTCGTCCCTTCAGATGCGATAAATATCATTCAACGGGGTGGCACCATATTTAAAACTCGCCGTTGTGAAGACTCTCATACTAAGCTAGGCGGAATAGCTGCAGTTAGTAACTTACACAATTTACATATAGATATATTGTAAGTGATTGGTGGTGATGGCTCGTTTCGTGGTGCTCATCAAAAGGCAAGTTATTGGCTTACCTGGCACCATAGACAATGATATTAATGCCACAAATGCGACTATTTGATTTTATGCTGCCATTGAGACCGCACTGGATCCTATTAATAATAGTTCGAAGTAACGTAGATGCTTTAGAGCGTATTTTTTTAATTGAGGAAATGGGCAGATATGCAGGATTTTTAGAACTGAATGCTGCTGTAGCATCTGCACGCGGTTTACAGTCAATAATGTATTACTAGCTATATCATTGTAACAAGTAAAATTTTGTTATCTGGTGGTGTAATAACGTTGTCACAAATGCCCTGTGATAAAACTCAAGTTGAATGTCGCCCTGTTGTCCTAGGACACTAAAGAAGGGGCAGTTAAACAGTGTGTCAAAACAGAATTTTGGTGACTAAACTGGGTGCTTATGGGGTTGAACGAGCAATAACAGGTCAAAGTACATCATGGTGGGCGAATAAAATAATCAATTTGTCACTCTCCAGATTGAAATAAATTGGCAACAACAACTACTCAATTTATAATTTAACCATATCTTTAACTCGGTCTCGATAACTGCGACTGACTTTCAGTTCTGTTCCATTAGTCAATATTAAATGGTATTCGCCACTAATATGACTAATCATTTTTTGCACATATGTGATATTAACAATAGCTGAGCGATGGGTTCGAACAAATTTTCTTGGATCAAGCTCTTGCTCCAGCTCTTTCATTGTACGCCGCATTATATGAGTTTTACCTGTCGCATGAACACACATATAATCGCCCGCTGCATCAATCCACTGAATATCATTTATAGCTACTCGTGTGACTTCTGAACCGTCTTTTATTGCCAATATATCAGGATATTTATTACTCGTAATGCTTTCACCACTGGCTAATTTTCGCAAAATATCTTCACAGTCATCCCCAGTAAAATCAGCAACTAACCTAGCAAGTTTTTGCTTATTAACGTCTTGCTGTTTTTGCTCTAATGTAAACAATACTCTATCTATTGCGTCATTCAGACGTCTTTCATCAACAGGTTTTAAAACATAATCTAAAGCATGTATATCGAAGGCTTTAATGGCATAAGAGTCGAAGGCAGTAACAAATACAATCAAAGGAATGGGCTGTTTAAGCTCTTGTAGTTTATTGATGACCTGGAAACCATTCAGCCCTGGCATTTGAATATCTAGGAACACCAAGTCGGGACGAACAAGAGGGATAAGTGCCACAGCTTCAATTCCATTTTTACACTCACCAACAATATCAATATTGTCAAATTCAGCTAAACGCAAGGATAAGCCTTTTCGTGCAAGCGGTTCGTCGTCGACAATGACAGTACTAATTCTCATTTTTTTTGTCACTTGAGTTCTCACTTATTTCAAATGGTATACGGATATTAACTTTTATACCCGTTGGATAATTATGGGATATTACAAAAGAGTGCCTATTAAGATACAAAGCTTCCAGCCTTTCCTTTATATTATGCAGACCCACACCACCACTTTTACTAATGGGTAGTTGTCCGTTTTTAATTTCAGCACCAGGGCCATTGTCACTAACATTTAACATCAAATCACGACCAAACGTTTTAGCCGAAATATTGATACACCCGCCGTCTTCTAGTTTAGAAATAGCAAACTTAATCGAGTTTTCTATAATAGGCTGCAATATTAGACTAGGCACAAGGGCACTTTGGGTTTTTTCTTCTATATCCCAAACTACCGTTAAACGATCTTCAAATCTAACTTCTTCAATATCTAAATACAGCTCCAGTGCTTGAATTTCTTGGATAAGAGGTACCCGTAATATAGGATCTTTATCAAGGGAGTATCGCAAAAAATCACTAAGACGGCTGACCATAGCCTCAGCCGTTTTATTTTCTTTCATCAGAATAAGTGCTGAAATAGCATTGAGCGTATTAAATAAAAAGTGCGGATTAAGTTGGTATCTAAGCATTTTAATATGGGCTTGATGAGCCATGGATGAGGCTTTAAGCACGTTTTGCTTTTCTTTCATCAGCATTTGGTAATTTTTAATACCAAAATAACCACCCGTCCAACATCCAATCATAATAAGTGAGTTGAGTGTATCTTTGAAATACCAATACCACTCATCTGGACGATAACCTTTTTTGTATATTTC